>Ga0182030_10003820_pt1 | contig 32144 bp, 29 predicted proteins | sample 812S3MmetaG_FD_121299 | JGI IMG/M metagenome (GOLD analysis project Ga0182030, IMG submission 121299) | Permafrost microbial communities from Stordalen Mire, Sweden - 812S3M metaG (Illumina Assembly) | ecosystem: Environmental > Terrestrial > Soil > Wetlands > Permafrost | place: Sweden... | reverse complement strand
TCGCGCTCAAAGCCGAATTCTTCAACCCGCTCGGCAGCGTGAAAGACCGTATCGGCCTGGCCATGATCGAGGCGGGCGAGAAGGCGGGTAAAATCACCAAGGACACGATCATCGTCGAGCCGACTTCGGGCAATACCGGCATCGCGCTGGCATTCGTGGCGGCAGCCAAGGGTTACAAGGTAATCCTGACCATGCCGGAAAGCATGTCGTTGGAGCGGCGCACATTGCTCGCGTTGCTCGGCGCGAAGCTGGTGCTGACGCCGGCGGCGGAAGGCATGAAGGGCGCGATCGCGAAGGCCAAGGCAATCCTGGAAGAGACGCCGAATGCATTCATCCCGCAACAATTTGAAAATCCGGCCAACCCGGAGATCCATCGCAAGACGACCGCCGAGGAAATCTGGAAAGACACCGACGGCAAGGTGGACATCCTCGTGGCCGCTGTGGGCACGGGCGGAACTATTACCGGCATCGCCGAAGTCATTAAGCCACGCAAATCCGATTTCAAGGCAATTGCGGTCGAGCCCAAGGATTCTCCCGTGATCACCCAGACCATGAAGGGCGAGCCGCTCAAGCCCGGCCCGCATAAGATCCAGGGCACCGGGGCCGGTTTCGTGCCGGGAAATCTCCACCTGAAAATCGTCGATGAAGTCATTACCGTGAGCAATGAAGACTCGCTCATTATGGCGCGCCGCCTCGCCAAGGAGGAAGGCCTCCTGGTCGGCATCTCAACCGGCGCGAATGTCTGGGCCGCGATCCAGGTCGCCAGGCGTCCCGAGAACAAGGGCAAGTTGATCGTGACCATCGGATGCAGCACCGGCGAACGCTATCTTACGACCGCCCTCGCCGAGGAAGCGCGCAAAGAAGTCGGCTCGTAAATCCCGAAGGTAGTCCGCGCTGGCCCTTGCGCTGGTCCGTTCTTCGTTCCCAAGTTTGGAACGAGGAAATTTACTGCCCTCCGCAGGAGCCCAGGGCCTTGAGGACATCCCGGGCCTGATCGCTCGTGGAGGCGCTCAGGTCGCGCCACACGATGCGTCCGCCATGGATGAGAAACGATTGACGGCGGGTCATGCCGAGCATCAGCGGCACCCCGAAGGCCCTCGCCACCACGCGTTCACGGTCGGCCAGGAGGACGAATGGAAGGTGGTACTTTTCCTTGAAACGGAGTTGCGATTCGGGACCGTCCGCGCTCACGCCAACCACGCGCACGCCGCGCTCTTGTAATGACGAAAAGTCATCGCGGAGACTGCACGCCTGCGCCGTGCAGCCGGGCGTGTCAGCCTTGGGATAAAAATAGACCAATGCAAAACCATCACCGTAAAGATCGGCCAGACGGACCTCGTTGCCCTGCTCGTCGCGCGACACGACATCAGGCGCGGCAGCGCCGACTTCGAGAGGTTTCCCCGCGTTCGTCACGCCAATCCAGTCGAGGAAACTCATGGGAGAAGGTTAGATCGTGTTTCCCTCGTTCCCAAACTCTATTTGGGAACGCACTTGCTGAGGCAACTCCATTGCCGATTCAACGATTGAAGCAATTGAGTTGCGCTGACAATCCCGTTCCCCAATAGAGTTTGGGAACGAGGAAAAAACTCCGCTAATTTGGAAAATTCCGTAATTCCGTCAAAACTCAGAACGCCCCTACACGAATGAAAAAGATCGTTTATCGCGCGCGGGCCTTTTATTCTTGCCCGTTGACCGCCATGCCATCGCCCTCCATCTCGAACCGTCCGGACAACCAGGACCAGGCAGTCACGGAATTCCTGCATCAGATCGAACAGGGGCGCGGCGTTTCACCGAATACGCTCCGCAACTACCGTCAGGCCCTGCTCGAATTCAAGGCGACCGTTCCCGACAAATCGTGGTGGGACCTGAAGCCCGCCGACTTCAAAGCCTATCTCTATCGCCTGGCGCGCGCGCAGCAACTCGGCCCCGGCTCGGTCCGGCTCCGCTTCGCCGCCCTGCGCACTTTTTACAAGCTGGCCGTGCGTGAGGGGAAGATGAAATTGAATCCCGTCTCCGATCTGTCGCTGCCCAAACTGCCCCGGCGACTCCCCGTTTTCATGAACCAGGAGCAGATCACGGCCCTGCTCGACGCGCCGGGGAAACTTTGGACGCTGGAGGAGAAACGGCAGGCGGCGGGAAAGAAGAAGGACCGGCGAAGCGGGCGAAACTGGCAGATGCTCCGCGACATCGCGTGGCTCGAACTTTTTTACAGCGCCGGGCTGCGGCTTTCGGAATTGGTCCAGGTACGGCGCAAGAATCTCGATCTTCACCAGGGAACCGTGCGCGTCATCGGCAAGGGCAGGAAGGAACGGCTTTGCCCGCTGGGGAATCCCGCCATCCGCGCCCTCGAAACCTATCTCGACGCATGCCCCTTCGACAGTGACGCGCTTTTCGTTTCCGCGCAAGGCCGGCAGCTCAACGGGCGCACCGTGCAGCTCGCCCTGAAGCGTTACCTGGCCGCGGCGGGGCTCGATGCCAGGCTGACCCCGCACAAGCTCCGCCACACCTTCGCGACCCATTTGCTCGATCACGGGGCCGACCTGCGCAGCGTGCAGGAGCTGCTCGGCCACAGCCAGTTGACCACCACGCAAATCTACACTTCAGTCTCGGTCGAACGGCTGAAACGTGTCTATGATGGAGCCCACCCAAGAGCATGAAAGCCGTCATCAAATTTATCCTGCAAGTGGTTTACAACGTCGGCTTCATGACGTTTTTCTTCATCACGGGGCTCTACTTCCTCTTTCAGCTCTGGCGGCGCGGGAAGCTTCTGCCCCAGTTCGGCCAGCGATTCGGCTTTTACTCGAAGGAAGTCCGTGAACGGCTTGCGCCCGGCGCGGACCTCTGGATTCACGCCGTGAGCGTCGGCGAAGTGAAAATCGCGCGCGTGCTCATCCAGTGCCTGCGCGAAATGCGGCCCGATCTGCGGATCGTCGTCTCGACCACCACCGGGACCGGTTTTACGCTGGCAAAGGAACTACTCGCGGACGCCCGGACCTCCATCATCTATAACCCGATCGATTTTCTTTGGAGCGTGGTTTATGCCTTCAAGGTCATCCGTCCCAAGCTGCTCATCCTCATCGAATCGGAAATCTGGCCGAACTATCTTTGGTGCGCCTGGCGGCGGAATATTCCCGTTTATCTCGTCAATGCGCGGTTGAGCGACCGGAGTGAAGAGCGCTATCGCCGCCTCCGCTGGCTGGTCCGTCCGTTGCTTCAGGAAATCGACCTCGTCTTTGCCCAGGACAAGACCGACGTCTCACGCCTCACCCAGGTCGGCTTCGCCCCGGAGACCATTTTCGACCTGGGCAGCCTGAAATACGACGTGGCTGCGCTCGATACCGCCGCGGAAAAAGACATCAGCACCTGGTGGGACCGCACGGGATGGGGCGATAAGCAGACGATCCTTCTCGGCGGCAGCACCCATCCCGGCGAGGAGGAAGTGCTGGTGCGCATCTTCCGCGAGCTGCGCGAAGAATGGCCCGGTATGCGGCTGGTCCTTGCTCCCCGCCACGCCGAACGAGGCGCGGCAATCCGGGACATGTGCGACCGCATGGGCCTGTCCGCGGTGACCCGCACCCAGCTTGCCGCGGCCACCGCGCCGCTGGGCAACGGCCACACGCCCGATGTGCTCGTCCTCAATTCGACCGGCGAACTAAGCTCCCTTTACAAGCGTGTCACGCTCGCGTTCGTCGGGAAGAGCCTGCGCGGTCAGGGCGGGCAGAATTTCATCGAGGCCGCGCCGGTCGGCACGCCGATTGTGCTCGGACCGAACATGCAAAACTTTAAAGTCATCACGCGCGAATTCATCAACCAGCAGGCCGTCGTCCAGGTGACGGATGAATTCGAACTGGCAAATTGCCTGCACGCCCTTTTCGCTGACGACGAAATCCGGCGGGAACTCGGCGAGCGCGCCAAGGCCACCTTCGAAGCCAATCTCGGCGCCGCCAAGCGCACCGCCGAAGTTATCGTCCACTCGCTGGCGAATTTAAAGAAGGCGCAAGCGCCGACTGCACCTTGTCCACAACGATTTTCTAAGGATGTCCCCAACCCGTGAAGTGAATAGCAAGCGTCACCAAGACAAACATTACGATGCACGCATAACCTAGGAATAACGCCGTTAGGGCAATGAGTTTTCCTCCCAATTCGGGGTGGCGCTTGAGTCTAAATAGAGAAATGTGTCCCAAAATAATGGCCGGGATGGTTCCCAGCGAACTCAATATCGTCACGAAGACGATGGCCACTATCGCCAAGGGATCACACGGCTTATCAAATTCTGGCTCCGACGGAGGCTTAAGGCGATACACGATATTGAGTAAGCCCGCGTAAATTAAAATCGCCCCTAAATACCATAGTACAGGCATGGAAACCATGGCCGGGATCCAAGCCAGAACAACGAGGACGAGAATCACTTTAACCCATCTTTTGGGGCATACTGGTGTACAGATAAAGCAAATGGCTATAAAACCAATGAGCGGAACGAGCTCAATCAAATGAGGCGCTGTGCGATATCCAGTGCCAGCCGAGGCTCCCGACATCGCAATACCGAACCCCAAAATCCAGATGTATGCGCCGGCATCTATCAGGCTTAGGATAAAAGTGAGGATAGGGATAAACTTTTTCATAGGTGAAGAGGTCTTCTCATCCAATCTGACATTACACAGTGAGCGGGGCAATGCTCACCATTTGATAGGGATCAACGCCGGGAATGCGCCGAACGCATCCGGGACGAGGAAACGGGCGCTCCATCCATCGCGGGATCGTCAGTCGTAAGCTCGGTTTCGCATTGCCGGTGGTCGTGCTCGCGGGCGAGCCGGCAATCGCTGGCGGCTTTCTGCAACTTGGTACAGGGCGTCTCGACGAAAAAGAGGACGGTCTCGTAAAACCCGGCCGGCTCGTGCAGCGGGTGACAAGCCACAACGACTCCCGTGCAGCAATGCCGTTCGCCCCGGTGATCAAAGGCGAACTCAACTTCCGCGCCAACCCGGAAAGGCCACTTCGTCAGAAGACTGACCCCTTTGGGCGACCAGTGGACTTGATCTTTGATGAGATCGATTGAATCAGAAAAACTAACCGTTACGCGCTTTCCCTCGCCAGCCCGTGTTTTGTTTTGGATCGCCATAATTTTCTAGGGCTATCTCTTAATTAACACTGAAAAAAGGCCTGTCAAACGAGCTTACTTATCCTCGGTTGCCCATCTCTTATCCAATATTGTCATTCGCTATTTCACTCGTAAACGCATTATCAAGGGAATTCCCCATTCAGATAAAATCTCGAACAAACCCACCAAAAATCGATATCTAACACTAGCACAGAATTGGAGTTTCTCCTGATTTTTTTGTTCCGCGAACGGCAGTATGTCCTGCGGACGGTAGTATTTTTAGGCGCGCGGATGAAACTGGCGATGAATCTGCTTGAGCCGGGCCTGATCGACGTGAGTGTAAACCTGCGTGGTCGCGAGGCTCGCGTGGCCGAGCATTTCCTGGATCGCGCGCAAGTCGGCTCCATGACTGAGCAGATGCGTGGCGAACGAATGGCGCAAGAGATGCGGCCAAATCTTCTTGCGAAGTCCGGCTAGCTTCGCCATCTCCTGCACGATCTGCCAGACGCGCGCAGTGGTCAGCCTCCTTCCATGCTCGCCCAGAAAAATTTCGCCGCCGGTCTTCGGCTTGACCAGAAGTGGCCTGCCCCGGGCCAGCCATTGGTCAAGCGCCGCCACGGCTTTTCCGCCGACCGGAACCACCCGCTCGCGATTCCCCTTCCCGATGACGCGCAGAAGTTTCTCCTCGCGCAGATAACTCTCCAGGCGCAACCCGACGATTTCCCCCGCGCGCAGGCCGCTGGCGTAGAGCACCTCCAACAGCGCTCGGTCCCGCAAACCGAGCGGCGTCTCGAGTAATTCCAGGGAAAGCAAGCGCTCCACGTCGGCCTCGCTTAACATTTCCGGCAAAAGCCGGTCCAGGCGCGGAAGATCGAGCGCAGCCAGAAGATCGTGCTCAATCAGGCCTTCGCGCTTGAGGTGGGCGAAGAAATGGCGCAGTGCGACCACAATGATTTTCATCGACGAGGGCGCAAGCCTCTTTTCCGTCCGCTGCGCGCGCAGATAGGAGCGGATGTGCTCCTTGACGATCAGCCCCGGCTCCAGCGCGGCATGATTCCTGTCCATCCACGCGGCGAACGATTCGAGCGCAATCCGGTTGATGAGTTGCGTATTGAGGGCGTGGCTTTTCTCCGTGGCCAGATGGCCCAGACAGCCCTCAATCGCCTCTTCCCATGCAAAATCCATGGGAAGAGGCTAGAGTGCGGTACGGCGCACGGCAGCATTTTTTTGGAGGATCGACGCCAGGCGCGCCTGCCTGTCCTGACCCCGATAGATCGCACCTACCGGCTAAAGCTTGCCGCGGCTGTTCAGCTCCGCCAGCACCGACGGATCGCGGACGTCCGACCATTCGCGGCGAAGCGTGACTCCACGCAAACGGGCGCCATCCTTGACCAGGGCCTTCAGGGCATCGGTAAATTCATATTCCCCGCGTGGTGATTTTTCCAACCGGGCGGTGAAAGCAAAAATGCGGGGAGTCAAAAGATAGATGGCCGCGTTGTAGAAGGCATTGGCCGGGATCTGTCCCAAAGGGGCCTTTTCCACGAGGTCAATCATGAAACCATTCTCGTCGAGCACGACTGCGCCGCCCTTGGACAGTTCCTCGTCCTTCGCCTTTTTCACCGCAATGACGCCATCCTCCCGGAAGGCCTCCACCAGCAATTTGTAATCGGTGGCCGGGCGAAGAAGAATATCGCCATAAGCCAGCATAAAATTGTTCGCGCCGATCCAGTCCTTGGCGAGTTCCGGGGCTTTGCCTGTGCCGTCCTGAACGACCTGCTCGCCATAGGTAATATTTACGTTCCAGCGCTGGCCATTGCCGAAATGTTCGCGGATGACCTGGCCCCGCCAGCCCGTCACGATAAAAATATCGCTGATCCCGGCTTCGTCGCGCAAACCTTCAACGATATATTCGAGGGTAGGCTTGCCGTCGACCTTAAGCATCGGCTTGGGGAGTTTATCCGTGAGTTCGCCCATGCGGGTCCCCTTCCCGGCGGCAAGAATGACGGCTTTCATAGGGCTTTATCTTTACGGTTTAAAGCGGGCGGTAAAGCTTACAAAACCTGCTCTGGCGCTTTTAAACATTGTTCGTGCCAAACACCGGGAATCCCGATGAGTTTATAAAGCTGATCTCCGCCAAAATAGAAGCCGACTTTTTCGACCGCGGCAACTTGCCCGTGATAGTTGAGTTGCTCAGGCTCTAGCTTATCGTGAAGTTTCCAATCGCGAAGAAAAGTCTCCAAGACATCTCGATCAGCGATCTGAACCGAAGTCCCTATCTCAAACCTGACTTTATAGATATATTTGGTCTCTTCCATGGGGGAACTATGAAGGAATAGTTAGAGGTCCTTCGACAGGCTCAGGATGACAATTATTTCTTAAAGAGCAGATCGAAGAGCCACATCGCCCAACTTGTGGTGGGAGAACTTGCCGGCGCGTCGGGAGCCGAGGGCACTTTGGAAGGAGTAGCCCCGCCACCACTTCCTGCCACCGTGGCATTGGGCGTGCCCGCGTCACTGCCGAGGATTTTCGTGCCTTCGCTGGCCGGATGCATTGTGACGCAAACGGCGCCGGTGAGCATGACCCCGGCGTGGTGCGGCGTTTGCAGGAGTGATCCGGTCAGGAGCAACAAGCCCGACACGGGCGCGGTATAGCCCGGCATTTGAAAGCTCCCTCCGGTCAGGAGTTCCGGAGTGAGGATTTTACGCCCGGGTGCGTCGTCGTAGTGGGCGGGGTCATGGACAAGGATCATGTCGGGCTCCGCGTTGACCAGTGTCACCGCGTGGCCGGCATGGACGGCATCCGAGAAGGTGTTGCTTCCCCGGTCGAACTTGATATAGGCCAGAAGCAGGATGAAGCCTTTGTTGCGATCGTTATTTTCCTGAAGCCAATCCCGGGTAAAAGCACTCGGAGTCTTGAAGTCTTTTTTGTACTTCTCACCATCTTTGTCCTCCACGATCTGCGGGTACTTCGCCTGGCTCCAGTCCAAGCCACGATACTCGACGTCGCAACTATAGCCGGCATCACGAATGTATTTTTCGACCCCGTAGGTAATGGCGTCGGGGCGGGTGCCCAAAGCATAAATCGCGTTGGTAGCCGTCATGAGGGCGTGCACCGTATGGATGTAACCGTTGTCCTTGCTGTCCCCGGGCGCGATCAATTTCGGATAGCCGTGAGTGCCAAACCAGACGATGAGGTTGGCCGTGGACGTGGGAAGACAGGTCTGCTCTTCCTGGGCCAGATCGGGCATGCCCTCTTTCTCCGTCGCCATGGCCGGAACCACGATCAGTCCGGCCAGACATAAGCCGAGCAGGAAGCGTGAAGCAGTATGCCTGGAGGTTAACATAACAGAGGAAAGCAGTTTCCATACCTTACGATTATTTCAGGCATGGCACAAGGCAACTCGCCTCAGCGAGACGCGGGATAACCCTCAAAAATCGGCTTGGGAGGTGATGACTTTGCCTACCAGACCGTATTGTTTTGCCTCATCGGCGCTCATCCAAAAATTACGGTCGGTGTCCTTCTCGACCCTTTCCACCGGCTGGCCGGTCTGCACGGAAAAGATCTTGTTGAGCCTATCGCGCATTTTCAGGATTTCCTGCGCCTCAATGCTGATGTCGCTTGCCTGGCCGCCGACGCCGCCGCTCGGCTGATGGAGCATGAACCGGGTGTTGGGCAGCGAGTAGCGGTCTTGGGTCGGTACGGCGACGTAAATGAGCGCCCCTGCGCTGGCCACCCAGCCGGTGCCGAGAATTTTCACCTTCGGCTTCACGAAGGTAAGCATGTCGTGAATCGTGTCGCCCGCCTCGACATGTCCACCCTGGGAATTGATAATGACCTTGATGTCGTTGTCGTTGAGCGCGGAAAGCAGGATGAGCTTTTCGCAGACTTCACGCGCCACTTTTTGGGTTATCTCGCCAAAAAGAAGTATGGTGCGCGTCTCGAGAAATTTTTCCTCAAGCTTGTACTTGGGCTCTTTTTCTTTCTTCTCCTCTTTCTCGGGCGAGTCGTCACGGTCACGGAACAACGGCTGATGCGGCAAAAAATCCATAAATGAAATCATACCGTGTCTCGCGCCGCTGGCAATCAGTCTTCGGTATTCAATCCCGTTAATCTTGTTAATCCTATCCAAAAAATCCCCTGCCTTTACTTCTGAAGTTCCGTTAATTCCGTTAATTCCGTCAAAAATTCAGAGCCCGTACTTCGCTCGCAGATAATCCACGAAATAAGTCGCACAGGGCGGCTCGCCGGTGGCGCGCTCGATCAACTCCGACGGCGAATAGCGCCTCCCATGCCGGTGTATCTTTTCCTGCAACCATGCCAGCAGCCTCCCATACTTTGCTTCCTGCAAATCAGCTTCCAGGCCGGGCACCTGCTTGAGCGCCGCCGCATAAAGCTGCGCCGCGTTCATCGTCCCCAGCGTGTAGGTGGGAAAATACCCAATCAGCCCCAGCGCCCAATGCGTGTCCTGAAGGCAACCGCGTGCGTCGTCCGGCACTGGGATCTGGAAAAGCTCCTCGAAGCGGGCGTTCCAGGCACGGGGCAATTCGGCCACAGCCAATTCCCCTGAAATCAATTTCTGCTCAATCTCAAAACGCAAAATGATGTGCAGATTATAGGTCGCCTCATCGGCATCGACCCGGATATGAGACGGCTTCACACGATTGACCAGCAGCCAGAAATCCTCCAGCGGCAACGCGGCCAAATCGGGAAATATCTCGATCACGCTCGGATACCACCGCTGCCAAAATGCCCGGCTGCGCCCCACCTGGTTCTCCCACAGCCGCGATTGCGACTCGTGAATGCCGAGCGAAACGTAAGTTCCCATCGGCGTACCGAAATAGGCCGCGTTGAGCCCCTGCGTATAAAGACCGTGGCCTGCTTCATGCATCGTCCCGGAAAGCGAGCCGGTAAAATCCCTGACGTTGTAGCGCGTCGTCAGGCGGCAATCCCTCGGCCCCATCTCGGTGCAAAATGGATGCGTCGTCGTATCGATCCGGCCCGCCTCAAAATCAAAGCCCATCGTCTCGGCGACCTGCCGGTTCAGCGCCTGCTGGAGGGCGACAGGATAATTTCCATCGAGCCGTACGGGAGCGACCGCATCCGTGATTTTTTGCAAACGGGGCAGAAGCGGTGTCAGTTGCTTTTGGAGATCGGCGAAGACCGGCGCCAGATCGGCAGCGCGTGCGCCCGGCTCGTAACCTTCGAGCAGCGCGTCATAGGCGCAGGTGGTATAGCCCCGGCATTCGGCTTGCTCGCGCACCAACCCGAGAATCTTTTCGAGCCATGGCGCGAACGCGGCGAAATTCGATTCACGCCGCGCCTGGGCCCAGGTCTCTCTCGCCAGCGAGGTCGTCCGGGCCAAATCCTCCACGAGGCGCGCGGGCAGCTTCGTCGCGCGGTCGTAGTCGCGGCGCCATTCGCGCACATTTGCCGCGCGAAGCGCTGTCGCCTCCTCATCCGCGCAGGGCGGCAAGTGGTCCTCGCACGATTTGATCCAGCCGCCAACCTCCGCCGAAGTACCCAGGTTATGGGCCAGACCCGCAAGCTGGCTGAGTTGCTCGGCGCGATAAGTCCCGGCCTTCGGCGGCATGTAGGTTTCCTGGTCCCACGAAAGGAGACTCGCGGCGCTGTTGTAACCGGCGATTTCGCGAAATCGTTTTTGAAGAGATTCGTAGGCGTTCATGAAAGAGAGGGATTTTTGACGGGATTAACACGATTAACAAGATTGGAGAAAAGCATTCCCCTGCCTTTTCCATTCCTAAGAAATTCCGTTAATTTGGAAAATTTGGTAATTCCGTTACTGTCTTTCACGAGCAGCCCGCTATTTTTATCTGCCCATGCCACCCCTCCGCGATTTTGCCCGGCCCGTCGTCCGCCACGCGTGGACCAGGCAATTGCTCGGGCAGATCGACGAGGCGAAATGGAACGATCTCGCCAGAGAGCTTTTCGCGTGGCAGTTCGCACAAGTGCCGGCCTATCGACGGCTTTGCGTGGCGCATGGCGTGACGCCGAAGAATTTGACTTCATGGCGCGATATTCCCGCCGTCCCGCAACAGCTATTCAAACACGAAAGACTTTTTTGTTACGGATCGAAAAAGCCCGCCGCCATCTACGAAACCAGCGGCACGACGACCGGCCAGCCGGGGCGGCAGCACCTTCTCGATACCCATATATATAAGGCAGTTTCGGTCGAGGGCGCGCGGCGGTCGGGTCTCCTGGCCCGGGAAGTTGAATTTTATTTTCTGACTCCCTCGCCGGAAGAAGCTCCCCATTCGTCGCTCAGCGCGATGTTCGGCTTCTGGCAAAAAGCCTCCCGCCAGACCGGCTCGCGTTTCTGGATTCGTCACGGCCATTTTGAATTCGCGCGCCTGCGCAAAACGCTGACGGCGCAGATCAAGGCGCACCGGCCCCTCGCGATTTGCGGGACGGCGTTCAGCTTCGTCCACCTGATCGATGCCTGGGCCAGCCTGCCACCGTTGCGTTTGCCGGGCGGAAGCTGGCTGCTCGAAACCGGAGGCTTCAAGGGCCGCAGTCGCGAAGTTTCCAAGGCCGAACTTTACGCGCAACTGGGACGGACTTTTTCCGTGCGCGACGACGCGATTTGGAACGAGTACGGCATGAGCGAACTTTCCAGCCAGGCTTATGCGCGAGGCATCAAGGGCCTGCATCACACGCCGCCGTGGACTCGTGTTCTAGTGTGCGATCCCGCCACAGGCCGCGAAGTCAGCGTCGGAAAGCAAGGGCTGGTGCACTGGATCGATCTCGCCAACACCGACTCAGTTCTCACGGTGCAGACCCTCGACGTAGCCGAACGGACTCCGAGTGGCTTTCGCCTCGTTGGCCGCCTGCCACGCACCGAACCGCGCGGCTGTTCCCTCAGCGCGGACGATCTGGCCGCCGGAAACGAATCTTCATCCCAAACGACATGACCACCCGCCATCGCCTCGATCTTCTGGCCCGCGCCTATCCGCAGCTTTTCCCGCGCACGGAATTGCTGCGCCTTTTGCAGTCGCAACTCGGTCATGTCGATGCGCTCGATAGCTGGTTTGTGCGGGACGGAGTTCGTGTCCGGGCCAGGGCTCCGATGCTTATCTACCATATCTGCGCGGGCAATCTGGCCATCTCCGCCTGGACGAGTCTGGCCCACGGCCTTTTGCTCGGCGCGCGCAACGTTGTAAAACTTCCCGGCGACCGCGATGACAATTCGACTACCCGGCGCGAAATTCTCGATTTCATTCGCGGCTTGCCCCCGACCTTGCGCAAACTCGTAAAAACGCATCGCGCGCTCGACACCAAACTTCTTCGCCAGGCCGATGCCGTCGTCGCCTTCGGTTCCGATGCCGCCATGAGCAGCCTTCGCGCTCAGATTCGCTGGGACCAAAAGTTTATCGCCCACGGCCACGCCCTCAGCCTCCTCTGCCTCACCAATACGGGTAGCCTCACCCCGCGCCAGGCCCGCGCCTGCGCCGTTGACATTCTCACCTACGACCAACTCGGCTGTCTCTCGCCGCAGGCGATTTACGTGCCACCTCGAACCGATTTCGATTCGCTGGGCCGCAAGCTTGCACACGCCCTCGAAGCGCATTGGCAACAGTTGAAGCGAAAGCCCGCGCGTCCGCTTTCAGTTGCGGCCCGGATCTCCGAAGCCCGCGACATGGCGCACGCCCTCGGCCACCGTGTCTGGCTACCGCCGAAAAATCATCTCGGCTGGACGCTGATTCACGATCCCGATCCCGCGTTCCAACCTTCCCCGCTTCACGGGGTCATTTATCTGCGTCAAGCAATCGAATCTCAATTACCAACGGCCCTGGTTTCCGCGGCCGGACGCATCTCGACCATCGGTATCGCTGGGCCTTTATCCTCGCGTTTGGAAAACGTCTTTCTTAGCCTCGGCGCTTCCCGTTTTTGCGCGGCGGGCCGCATGCAATTTCCACCCCTCACCTGGCACCACGATGGCCGCTCCTCCCTGGCCGACCTGGTGACTTGGATCGATTCCGAAAATATTGCATGACGACACTTCCCCAACAAAAAAAATCCTGGCCGCGCTGGGCCGCATGGGGATTCTTGCTCCTGATCTTTTTGGTCATCAATGCCGACGTCGTGCGACGCCCGCTGAAACACACCACGATGCCTACCTATCGGACTGCCTCGACAAATTGGTGGGCCGGTCACGATCCTTACTCCCTTGATCCCCACTCCGGGTTTCTCTACTTCCCGCAGGCGGCTTTTCTCTTCACGCCGTTCAACGCTGTTCCCGACTGGGCAGGCGACATTCTTTGGCGTGCTGCGACCTTCGGCCTTTTCGCTTACGCACTGGTGCGGCTGAACGCATTTTTTCTTTCCACGAATCGCAAGCCCGCCGGGAAAACATTCCTGGTCCTGTCCCTCCTTGCCGTGCCGGGCGCCTTCGCGAGTTTAAGAAACGCGCAATTCGATCTTCCCCTCGCCGCGCTGATCGTCCTGACTGCGGCTGAAATCGCGTCTGCGCGTTGGACAGCCGCAACCGTGTGGCTCTGTTTGGCCATCGCGCTCAAACCGCTGGCGATAGTGCCGATGCTCCTCTTCGGCGCGCTTTATCGGAAACTCATCCCGCGCATGGTCGTCGGCGTGCTCATCGTCCTCGCGCTTCCATTCCTGCACTGGAATCCCGCGTTTGTGGCGCATGAATATCACCGTTGCTATGAAACCCTGCTCTGGGCCTCCAAGGGTGACGAACCTAAATACAGCGATCTCGCCGCGCTTCTTTCCCGCTTTGGCTATGATGCGCCCGAATTGCTCAAAACCAGCGCACGCGTCCTCTTCGCGTTGATTTATCTCGGGCTCGGCGCAATGGCCCTCCGGCGCTTGAACCGCATCGAAGCGGCTTGGGCGGTGGGTGCGCTCAGTGCGGACTATCTCATGCTGTTCAATCCCCGCACGGAAACCTGTTCCTATGTTTTTCTCGGCCCGTTTGTCGCGAGCCTCGCCTTTTTTTACGCGCACCAACCGGCTCGCAAATGGCTCAGCTTCGGCCTCGGTTTCGCCGCTCTCGGCCTGGCTTGCGATGCCATTCCCGTGGTACACGGCCTCACCGACCGCTGGTTCAAACCGCTCCTCGCGCTCTTCTTTTTGCCCATCCTGATCCAATTTATTTTTGAGAAGCGGTCGCGGGATATTTTATCTCGAGAAGCCTCTTCCCTCAATCCATCATCCTGAGCGAAGGCGAGCGGGTGATGTGTTTGGCCGAGGGCTTCCGCCGAGCCGGAGCCGAAGGACCTACATGGCCTCAGGAAGCGGGAGGTCTTTCCAGCCAGGATTTAGTTTCTCAATGAGCGCGATCTTCTTGGCGCGTGACCAGCCTTTCAATTGTTTCTCGCGCGCGATGGCGCTTTCGATGTCTTGAAAGAATTCGTGGTAAACAAGCTGATCTATTTTGTACCTCTTGGTGAAGCCCTGATAAATGCCGTTCTTGTGCTCCCACACGCGACCACACAGATCGCTCGTCACACCGATATAAAGGCAGCGGGAGTGGCTGCTCACAATGTAGATCCATCCTCCTTTGGCTATCATCTGGAATAGAAACTAGGTCCTTCGACTCCGGCTCGCTGCTGCGCAGGGCAGCAACGGCTTCGCAGAGAACCAACTGCCGTGCGCAGCACCTCGCCTTCGCTCAGGATGACGGAGCTTTTTTTGAGCGCCAGCACCTCCGGAGATCGCTCGCTACCTTACTTGGCGGGCACGAAAGCCACACCCGCCACTTCATCGGCAACGGCCTGCAATTTTGCGGCAACGTCGGCGGCAAAGACCTGTTCACCGTGGAAAAACGATGTGGGCGCGCCCTTCGCGCTATCGTGATAGATCGTTTCATACATAACCAGCGCCGCCAGGTAGTAGCCCTCCGCCGTGGCGTGATGCTGGTCGACAGCGTTGAGGTTGATGGCGGGATATTCGGCGGCAACGCGGGCAAAGGCCGTGCCGACCAGCGCGACCCGCACCGCGGGATTTAGATTTCTCGCGGCAAGATCGTTCCGCAGGCGACGATAGGACTCGTGCAAATCGTCCATCATTTGCGCCGGACCGGAAAAAACATTGCCGGGCCTCTTTTGATAAAACTCCCCCGGCGGACGCGCCCACGTTTCGTAAAGGAGGATTCCGGCGTGGGGGGAGATACTTGCAATCCGCTGCGAGAAGACCTCTCCGTCACGCAGGAACTGCACCGCATTGCCAGCGGACGTGGGACGGAGGCTGTGATCTTGCAGCACAACCCAGGTCCAGCTTTTCAAGCCAAGGGCCTTGTCTGTCGCCGGTTGTCCCAAATGGTAAGACCAGTCCATTCCGCCCACCGTCACCGCGAGGGTCTCGACTTGCCGGCCTTTGGCCAGGGCGATCTCTTTAAAAAGAGCGGGCACGCCACCGTTTTTACTCACGGCAGGTGCGGTATCGCCGGCAGTGAAGCTGTTGCCAAAGAAGAGAATGTCATCCGCCCGAGCCGACAGTGAAGCGACCGCGATGAGCAGCACAACAAGTGCATGCCGTATGAAAACCATGCGTTGTAGTACCCCGCCAATCAACGACCGACAAGATTGGAGTGAGGCGTTGCCAATCACGTTTGGAGCTTGGAAGAAATGATTGCGTTGTTAGGTTAAGTTCACAATCGGAAATGCACGTTACCAAATCCATCCTGTGCCTTTGGGCGGGTTGCTCTGCGTTTGCCTGCTTTATGGCTTATGGTAGCGCGTATCATCGAGGAGCATTAAGTGTTATCACAATGGAGAATCTAGACCTCAGCGGAGGTCAGTGTTTTGCCATTAATTTTCAAACGACGGCTTCGGTAGCTATTGCGATGATGGGGGCTATAATGGCTGGCATAAGCCTATTAGTGTCGTGGCGACTGAACAAACAACCACTCTTTTCTCGACCGCATGTCGCAGCTCTATTCTTTCTTGTCCCTCTGGTCGTTGCTTGGCTAATTCGGTAGCTATTTATCAGTTCGTTGATTTCAGGCTATACCGCTGTCCCCAGATTCCAATTGTACCACTACCGCAATCTGTCAAAAATTGACAAAGCAGTTGCTTTGATATATCATTGCCGCAGTTAAAAATGTTTTGCCTGAAGCTCGTTGTCTCGAGATTCCCTGACCAGCAGCCATTTTCACACCGGCGGGATGCACCGCCGCCTGCCCGCAGGTAAATGTGTTTCCTCCCTGCCGTCCGGCAGATCGAATCCCGTATCACTCGACAACTCCATTACCGCGTGCGGTAATACCACCACTCTATATATCAGATGAAAAAGTCGCGGCATGGCCGCCAATCCCAACCAAACCAGCCCCAAGCCAAATCGCAACCCCGTCGCCACGATGGGACGAGCGACTGGCGTCCTGGAGCTGGAGCGAAGCCTTCGCATCCCAAATCGCGTGCGTCCCAACCTCGCTCAGCTCAGTCGCATCCGCAGAAGGCGCATCCGCCGCAGCCTCACGCTCCATCTGTCCGTCCTCCCTCTCCCCGGCCGCCCGCTCACGCCAATCAACCGCCCAAGCCTGCCGCCTCGCTCCATTGGCGCGAAGGCCTTGTTCCTTTCCTCGCCTCCACCGGGTACCAACCGCTCGACGACAAGGCGCTCGCCCGCAAGCTCCATATCCCGCCCGAGGACGCCACCGCCTTCACCGCATTCCTCGCCGAGGAGGAAAAAAACGGGCGCATCATGCAGGTGCGCCACAGCCTCTACGTCCTGCCGAAGCGTCTCGGATTCTGCGTCGGGCGTCTCCAAATGAACGAACGCGGCTTCGGTTTCCTCGTCTCCATTGATCCCGCCGAGCCTGATTTTTACATCGCGGGCGAAGACACCGCCACGGCTTTTCATGGCGACCTCGTCCTGGCGCGATTGAAGGAACAGCGGCCCGGTCGCGGGCAGCGGGGCGGACGGCAGCAGAGCGACAGCCGTCTCCGCGGCGAAGTCGTCAAAGTCCTGCAACGTAAACGCCGCCAGCTTGTCGGCACCCTGCGCAAATCGCAGATGTTCTTTTACGTGCTCCCCGACGAGACGCGCATCCCGCACGACATCTCCGTTCCCGCGCCTGAAGGCTTTCCTCCCCTGGGCCAGAAAGTCGTCGTCGAATTGAAAGAATGGCCTGACCGCCGCAAGCCGCCGGAAGGGATCATCACGGAAGTGCTCGGCGCGCCCGATGCGCCCGGCGTCGATCTCCTCTCGATCATCCGCAAGCACGATCTGCCCACCTCCTTTCCCGAAAAAGTGGAACAGGAAGCCGCCGACATCGCCGCGTTCATTTCCGCCTTTGAAATCTCCCGGCGCGAAGATTTCCGCAAGATTTTCACCATCACCATCGACCCCGACGATGCGAAGGATTTCGACGATGCACTCTCCTATCGCATCCTGCCCAACGGCGACTTCGAGATTTTCGTTCATATCGCCGATGTCTCGCACTACGTGCAGACCGGCTCTGCCCTCGATGTTGAAGCCCGGATGCGCGGCAACAGCGTCTATCTCGTCGACCGGGTCATCCCGATGTTGCCGGAAAAACTCAGCAACGGCATCTGCTCGCTGCAACCGCACGTCGACCGGCTGGTCAAAACGGCCATCGTCACGCTCGACCGCCGGGGCGAAATCAAGACGTTCCGCTTCGCCGCCGGGATCATTCACAGCGCCAAGCGTTTCACCTACAAGGACGCCTTCGCGCAACTCCGCAAACCGCCCGTCACGCCGTTGGCCCGGCAATTGCACGACCTCAACGACATGGCGCAAACGCTCCGCAAACGCCGTTTTGCCAAGGGCGCGCTCGACCTCGACTTTCCCGAAATCAAAATCCGCGTCAACGAGCTCGGTATTCCCACCCATCTCGAAAAAAACGAGAACGACATCTCGCACCAGCTCATCGAAGAATTCATGCTTCTGGCCAACGAAGTCGTCGCGCTCGAACTCAAGCGCCGCAACCGGCCCGGACTCTACCGCATCCACGAAAATCCCGACCCGGACCGCCTCCAGGAATTTCGCGCCCAGGCCAAGTCGATGGGCTTCCCCTGTGGCGACCTCACCCAGCGCGGCGAAATCCAGAAGCTTCTCAATCGCGTGCGGGGCCAGCCGGGTGAAAGCGTGGTCAAGATCGGCCTGCTCAAATCGCTCAAGCGCGCGATGTACAGTCCCAAGCCGCTCGGCCACTACGGTCTTTCCAAGCTCAATTATACGCACTTCACCTCGCCCATCCGGCGGTACTCCGACCTCGTCGTCCACCGCGTTTTGTTCAGCAATGGCCGCGAAAGCGCAGGAGCCGACTTCAACTACGACGGCCTTTCCCGGCTCGCGCTCCATCTTTCCACGACCGAGCGTTCCGCCGCCGAAGCGGAACAGGAATCGGTCAAACTCAAGAAGCTCGAATATTTCGACCGGCAGGCCCATGCCACGAAGCGCACTTCCTTCCAGGCCTTGATCCAGGAAGTCCGCTCCTCCGGTCTCCTCGTCCAACTGCCCGAATTCGTCATTCAAGGCATGGTGCCGCTTTCAAGCCTGCAGGGTGACCTCTTCATCTTTAATCCCCAGCGGTTGGAACTCCATGGCCAGCGTACCAGGATCATCCTTCGCGCGGGGCAATCACTTCAGGTTGAGGTCGCCAGGGTTGACCTCGCCCGGCAGCAGGTTGATTTTCAGGCCACCAAACAAAGCTTGCTAAAACTTTTATATCCAGAACGTATTTAATATGGTAATGTGCTGGAAAGTACAACAATGAGTGCAGAGGAATCACTTCACGACGTCACGATCCGGGTGCAACAGCTCGAGGCGTTCATTCTTCGTTCCCCCGAATACCTCCGACGGGCCGATCAGGAACTCAAGCGCCAGGTGACCATGCTCTATCTGGCCATAGCGCTGCTCCTCGTTTTTCAGGGACTTTTCACCTTGAGCGCCACGGGAAGTCTTCCAACCAGCGGCATGATTTTGATGAGCGTGACATCCATCCTCGCCATCGTGAATTGCCTCCTCCTCATTCACACCAAAACATGGCTTCATCGACTCAATGAGACATGGTTGGGACCGCAGGAGAAAGTGGCGCTCACGTCCCTGCGTTTCCAACGCAAAGAACTGCTCACGCGTCTGACGAACGAACCTGCTGATGTCGAGAACGCGGCAATGAATTAAACTGCCGGGCGCAGCACCTCCTGCGGGGGGCATCGTTACTTCCCGGTTCGCGCAGAGCCGGCGAGCCGGTAGTTGGACATGACTCGCGTGTCGCGCTCGTGCATCTGCGTAAAAAGGATGCTGACGAGGTACCGATACTGCAACCGGCCAGGCCCGTAATCACCGTTGGGCATCCGCATCGCATCGAAATGGAATTCCATCTCCCGCAAGGTCGCGAAGATCCATGCCACCGGGACCGGGTGCATCAGCGAACCTTCATTTTTGATCACGGAATAATCCTGCTTCGAGGCCCAGATATGGCCGGAAACATTATTGAGCACCTTTTCCTCGCGGTTTTCGTAGGGCATGTCGGGCTTCGGGGTGAAGCCGATTTTGTAACAGTCGACCCCATCCACCGTTTCCTCACCCTCCAGCGTGTAGGTGTAGTGATCGATGATCTTCAGCAACTCGAACGGCTCTTCCCGCGAGGTCTTTTGGGCCTCCTGCTCGGGATCGCCCGAGGCTGAACGCGTCCCGTAACCGGGTCGACGATCTCCCGTCACGACCGCCTTTTCCTGGATTTTATCCACCGCCACCCGATTCGAGTCGAGCTTTTCACGGGTGATCGCGATGTCGTAATCGAAGGCTTTCCGGCGCTCCACCAACTGTTTGTCGCGGGCCACAACCTGGCTGATAATTTCGTCCGCGGTAAGCGCGGTTCCGGCCCAGGCTGGAGTCGCCGCCAGCAGGAAAAAACAAATCAATTTTGAGAACATCGAATTTACATTACGCCACCCGATCCTGCTGTCGAGGACGCGTCAGAAAACGCCTTGTCTGCGACAAGGTTAGTTGTATCTTGATTCCAACAACGGGGAGCCCCTTGGGGCTGAGAGGTTTGCCATGCTACATGCTTGCAAACGACCCGATGAACCTGATCCGGGTCATGCCGGCGGAGGGACTGCTGGCGCAGGGCAGTAGCTGCGCACAGCAATTGTTGCACTCTCATGGAGTGCCTCAATCCCCTTCTCTGTCACGATCCGGCGAACTGGAGATGATTTATGATTCAACCCTTGAACCCAACCGACGCCCCCGCAAAGAAACCCGCCGCCAAACGGAAGCCGAAGGGAAAATCGAAAATCCTCCGCAACGTCACCAAGCCGTTCCCGAATTCGCAGAAGGTCCATGTCGAAACGCCCGGCGGCAAAGTCCTCGTTGCCATGCGCGAAATCACCCAGGCGCCGACACGCGATTTCCAGGGACAGATCACGCAGAATCCGCCGCTTCGCGTTTATGACACGTCCGGTCCCTACACCGACCCGGTGGCGAAGATCGACATCCGCGAAGGCCTGAAGCCGATCCGCGCTGAATGGATCGAGAAACGCGGCGACACAGAATCTTACTCGGGCCGCGAAGTGCAGCCGCGCGACAACGGTTATCTCACCACCGGTCACGTCGAGTTCGCCAGCCAGCGCGAAACCAAGGGCCAGCTTCAACCTTTCCCCGGCCTGAAGCGCGCACCCCGTCGCGGGACTGCGTCCAGCAGTAATCCGACAGGTAACGTGACCCAAATGTATTATGCGAAGCAAGGCATCATCACGCCCGAGATGGAGTACATCGCCACACGGGAAACATTAGGTCGCACCTGCGGAGGGCAGTTGTCCTCAGCGCGAGTTGCTCAAACGGATTTGCACCATCAGCATCCCGGCGTGGGCTTTGGCGCGCGTCTCAATAACCGCACCATCATCACGCCCGAATTCGTCCGCGAGGAAGTCGCCGCCGGTCGCGCGATCATTCCCGCCAACGTCAACCATCCCGAAAGCGAGCCGATGATCATCGGGCGCAATTTCCGGGTAAAGATCAACGCCAACATCGGGAACTCTGCCGTCGCCTCCTCCATCGAAGAGGAAGTTGAAAAAATGACTTGGGCGATTCGCTGGGGCGCCGACACGGTGATGGACCTCTCCACCGGCAAAAACATCCACGAAACGCGCGAGTGGATCATCCGCAATTCGCCCGTGCCGATCGGCACCGTGCCGATTTACCAGGCGCTCGAAAAAGTCAACGGCCGCGCCGAGGAGCTGACCTGGGACCTCTATCGCGACACACTCATCGAGCAGGCCGAGCAGGGCGTTGATTACTTCACCATCCACGCGGGCGTGCTGCTCCGCTACGTGCCGATGACCGCGCGACGCGCCTGTGGCATCGTCAGCCGCGGCGGCTCGATCCTCGCCAAGTGGTGTCTCTCGCATCATCAGGAGAATTTCCTCTACACGCACTTCGACGAAATTTGCGAAATCATGCGCGCCTACGACGTCTCCTTCTCACTCGGCGACGGACTCCGTCCCGGCGCGGGCGCCGACGCCAATGACGAGGCGCAACTGGCCGAACTCACCACGCTCGGTGAGCTCACGCAAAAAGCGTGGAAGCACGATTGCCAGGTCATGATCGAAGGCCCCGGCCATGTGCCGATGCAACTCATCCAGGAAAACATGGAGCTTGAATTGAAGCAGTGCGCCGAAGCGCCGTTCTACACGCTTGGGCCGCTCACCACCGACATCGCGCCCGGCTACGACCACATCACCAGCGCGATTGGCGCGGCGATGATCGGCTGGTTCGGCTGCGCGATGCTCTGCTACGTCACGCCCAAGGAACATCTCGGCCTCCCGAACAAGGACGACGTGCGCGAGGGCGTGATTGCCTATAAGATTGCCGCCCATGCCGCCGATCTCGCCAAGGGATTTCCCGGCGCCTCCGAGCGCGACAACGCGCTGAGCAAGGCCCGCTTCGAGTTCCGCTGGGAGGACCAGTTTAATCTCGGCCTCGATCCCGAAAAAGCGCGCTCGTTTCACGACGAGACCCTGCCGCAGGAAGGCGCGAAGTCGGCCCACTTTTGCTCGATGTGCGGCCCCCACTTTTGCTCGATGAAAATCACCGAGGATGTCCGCAAATACGCCGCGGAAAAAGGCGTCGCCGAGCAGGACGCCCTCGCCCGGGGCCTGGCCGAAAAATCGCAGGAGTTTGCGGAAAAAGGCAATGATGTTTACCTCACGCCGTGATGCAGAAACTGCGCCGACTTCATCTCTACCTCGGCTGCTTTTTCGCGCCGATGCTGCTTTTTTTTGCGATTTCGGGAATCTGGCAGACGTTTCGTTTGAATGACAAAATCCCGATTCTCAAGACGCTCTCCGCCATTCACACCAGCCATACGCATAAAGGCCCGGGCTGGCAACCGACTTCACCTTATCTGGAGCTGTTTGTCGTCGCCATGTCGGTCGGCTTGGTCTTCTCCATCATCATCGGCGTCATTATGGCCTTTAAATTTGGTCGCGGCAAATTGACCCTGGCCAGTCTGGCCGCGGGCATCCTCATCCCGCTGACCTTGATCCTTTTCCTTGGCTAGAGGCTATCCCAGATCGCAGCTACATCCTACGCCAACGCCTGTCATTATTTTAATACGCTAACCACCTTGGCTTGCTAATAGTTCACGAATAATCGAAAACTCTTGGCTTTCAACTGCGGTCTGTTATGTCGAGTGATGAAATGAAAGCCCTCGCCTTTGCCGTGTTGGTTCTCGCGTTTACCCTTCCGCTTCGCGCCGATATCCTCGCCAATGGCAACTTTGCCGACGGGCGCGCGCATTGGAAAGGCGATGCGAAGGAAATCGATGCGAACGCGAATAATCTCACCACGGGCAACCCGTCAGGCGTCACCGTCACCTTAAAGAAGGATAAGTGGACCAAAATCTACCAGACGTTCAACACGCACGCGAAAAAAGTCCAGTACAGCATCACCTTCACGCTCTCGCCCGACTATCAGGTCCAACAGACTACCTATAACGGTAGTTCAGGTAACATGTCCGGCGGCACTGCCGGATTGGACGACATCGAAGGCATGCCCTACCTCTACGGCTATTCCTATAGGGGGGCGTGGTTGTTTGTCGTTCGTGAGTTTGGAACACCGGGGTCGACCTATCTCCATCCCCTGCCTGATCCGAAAAAATCCGGCTCCCAGACGCTGACGGGTAATATTCAGGGTTTAACCGACACCGCCGAGAAGATCCTCGTCCTCGCCTTTCCACCCGGCGAGGGCTCCGTCACGCTCACCAGCATTTCGTTGACTCCAGACGATCAGTGATTTCTCTATTTCAAATTTATATGAAAGCCCTCGCCTTCGCCGTCTTGGCCCTCGCTTTTGCCCTCCCCCTCCGCGCCGGCAATTGGCTCCAGAATGGAGACTTTGTTGACGGCATCTCCCACTGGTACGGCGATGGCCGATCCCCGGCCGATTTCACCGCAGCCGACCCCTTTGCAAAGGCTGATCCCTTCACAAGCAAGGGTCTCATCATTCCGCTCAAGCACGTCTCTTGGACCAAAGTCGCCCAGGACTTCAAAGGCAAAAGCGCCAGCGGGGTCATAACCATCACCTACATGGTGGCTCCCGATCTCACCTTCTCGGACAAGCAGGATGACTATGTGAACATGCCCAACCACATCGGTTATAACGCGTGGGCCCCGTTTAACACTACCCCTGGAGAATGGATCGTCTTCCTCTCCGATTTCGGCAGTAACCACGGAGCCTACTACGAGATCAAGCCCAATCTTGGTTCGGGTGACCCGCAAAAGTTTCAGGCCAGGATCAGCGGCCTTACCCCTCTTGCGGACAAAACGATAACTCTCGCCTTCCCTCCCGGAAAAGGAAACATCGTCATCCTCGATATTTCCATGACCGACAATGAGCGTTGAACCTAAGCCCTCACCTGTCCGTTGCCGCGAATGACGTATTTGTAAGAGGTCAGTTCATCGAGCCCCATGGGGCCGCGCGCGTGAAGCTTGTCGGTGCTGATCCCGATTTCCGCGCCAAAGCCGAATTCACCGCCATCGGTAAAGCGGGTCGAGGCGTTCCAGTAAACCGTGGCTGAATCGACTTCGTTGAGATAACGCTCCGCCACGGTCGCGTCCTCCGTGATGATAGAATCGGAATGATGCGAGCTGTTCGCCGCGAGATGTTCCAAAGCGCCATCGAGACCATCGACCACTCGCACGGCGAGAATCAGGTCGAGATATTCAGTGGTCCAGTCGGCTTCGGTGGCGGCGTGGATGTTGTCGCCCTTGGCGAGCTTCCGAACCGTTTCGTCCCCGCGAATTTCAACCCCGGCCTTGGTGAGAGCGGCGGCGATTTGCGGCACGAACTTGTCGGCAATGGCGCGGTCAATGAGCAGCGTTTCGATGGCGTTGCAGACGCCGGGACGCTGCACCTTCGCGTTGAGAATGACTTTTTCCGCCATGCCGAAGTCGGCCTGGGCGTGGACGAAAACGGAGCAGACACCATGCGCGTGCTTGATCACCGGAATGCGCGACTCGGCCACCACCGTTTCAATCAGGCTGTGCCCTCCGCGAGGAATGATCAGGTCGATGAGATCGCTCTGCTTGCAGAGGAAAGGCACGAGCGCGCGATCGGTGTCGCCGATCAACTGCACCGCGCCCCGGGGCAGTGAAGCGCATTTTTGCAGCGCCGCGATGAGCGCGCGGTTGGAATGGATCGCTTCCTTGCCGCCCCGCAGAACGGTGGCATTGCCGGTCTTGAGGCAGAGCACGGCGGCGTCGATGGTGACATTAGGGCGCGATTCAAAGATGATGGCGATGACGCCGATGGGTACGCGGATTTTGGAAATCGCGATGCCATTGGGCCGGGTCCATTCGGTGATTTTTTGACCAAGCGGCTGGGGCAGCGCCCGCACCTGGCGCACACCCGCGACCATCGCGGCGAGCGATTTTTCGGTGATGCGCAGACGGTCGACCATCGCCTTGGCCAGCCCGGATTCCTCGGCGACGGCGATGTCCTTCGCGTTGGCGGCAAAAATGGCGGGAGCTTCTTTTTCAAGCTGCGCGGCAATCTCATCAAGCATCCCGTCAAGCCGCGCCGTGGGCAGCGTTGCCAGCGTGCGGGCCGCAACGCGGGCCTCCGCGCAAAGATCGCGCACTTGCTGTTCGGCAGGATTGAGTTTCTTGGCTGTCATATGAGAACTAAAGACATTCCGTCCATTCGCCCCTTCCGTCAAAATTTTTGTCACAGCAAAGTGTTTCCTCGTTCCCAAGTTGTACTTGGGAACGTCTCCTGTTCTTCGCGAAATTTCATTTCGCGCTGATCTGTAGCCGCCGCCGTAAGGCGGTGGATCACGCCCTTACGGGCGCGGCTACAAGATTGGCAGTGAAACTGCCTCCGCAAGCGCGTTCCCAAGTGCAACTTGGGAACGAGGGGAACTCACGGCGTCAACTGCCGGTAGGTTTTTCCCTTCGGATCAAAATCAGCCGGGATGAAATTGGGAATTGAGCCGTTTGCTGAAGCGCTCAACAAGTGGGCATCACCATTTTTGTAATAAACCACGATATAAGGGTTACTCGAAGTCCTCCTACCATTCCACCATTGAGACCATGTTCTCCATAACGGAGGATTCACTGGCTTAGCTTGCGCCTTGGGTTCGTAGCTGATCTTGTAGCCGGTGAGAAATACCATAGGCAATGCAGCGGATGCTGATGAATCAACGCAACAGGTCAGATCGAAGCCGACATTCTCGGGCCGCAGCTTGTCAGTAGCCGGTCTTACTTTTCCCGGAAGATCCACATAAAACGCTAACTTATCCGTGCAGTAGCCCTCATCGAGCAAGCGTTGAAAAACTTCTGTGGAGGTTTTTCCGTCAGGATAGCGCCCGTTGTCGACAGCGTAGGAAACCAGCATTTGCCCAATCTGTCGGCACTGCTGCATGATACCGTTATCGATGGTCTGGGGATGTGATATTGGAGGATCGAACCAAAACAACAGGAAAGCAAGCGTGATTAGAATGAATGAGCCAACCAAAATACCAACCACAACTCGCAAGCAGATTCGTGCAATCGATCTCATTTCCATGCCCAACCTTTATACTATCTAGCTCTTCCTAAAACACCACGCCACGGCATAGGTCGTCAGCGTCCCGAACATGACGCGCCAGGGGAATTCGATTTGCACGAGCCAGGCGGGCGGCTGGACATAGCCGTCCTTGAACCCGGCAAGGCCGTGCTGGACAAGCCAGATGATGTTCGTGCCGATGTGCCCGATGTCGTGGCCGCGCACGGCGTTGATCAAGTCCCACGGCAGGCCGCTCCAGATCGCGACGCAGATGAAACCGGCCAGCATCGCGATGAGATTCCCCCGCTCCGTCCCGCGATTCTTCGTCGTCAGGCCGAGCAGGAAAATGCCGAGCAGAGAACCGTAGGTATAGCCGAAAATGCCGAGCACGACCGGGATGATCCGCGCATGCGGAGAATAGACCACAATCGCCGCCGTGATCGTGCCGACCGCCGCGAGGAGCAAAGCAAACACGACCGTGCTCCAGCGGACCGCGCGGACCACGCGATGTTGATCGGCTCCCCTGCCCCAATAAGGCACCCAGAAATCCTGCGTAAAGCTCGTCGCCAGCGCATTGAGCGCCGTGCTGAGCGAACCCATCGCTGTGGCCAGCACGCCCGCGATGAGCAGGCCGCGCGCGCCGGTCGGAAGCTGGTGCAGGATGTAGTAGGAGAAAATCTCCGGGTTCTTCGTCGGCAGATTCGGGTCGGGATGGAGCTGATAAAAAACGTAGATCAGGATGCCGATGAAGAGGAATCCCATTGCGACCGGAATATCGACCAGCCCCGAAAGCACCAGCGCCAGCCGGCTCTTGTTCACATCCTTCGCCGTCAACATCCGCTGCACCATGTCCTGGTCGGTACCGTGCGTCGCCATCGTGGTGAAAACCGAGCCGAGAAGCGCCGCCCAGATCGTGTATTCATTGCCGAGAATGCCGCTGATCGCGCCCAGGATCGGATGCCCCTCGCTGACGGCCCGCTTTCCCGAATCCGTGGTTGAAGCGAGATCAAAGCCGCTGGAAAAAATCTTGAGATCATCCGGCCCCGTCAAGACGCTGTGCGCGCCCGCCCAGCCTCCGACGCCATTCCAGAGAGAGACGAGCGCATAAATCACCGCGCCGCCCATCACTGTCGCCTGGATGACATCGGTCCAGACCACCGCGCGGATACCGCCCGCCGCGGTGTAAACCGTGGTCAGCGCGGTCACGAGCAGGACGGCCCCGCCGTAAATCCAGACCGCCTGCTCGTTCGTCGCCGCGACGCCGTGGATCATCTCATAACCGACGACGACGATGACCGCTGCGACGTAGAGCCGCGTGCCGCTGGCCAAAAGCCGCGTGACCAGGAAGACGGCGCTGGCGGCATTGCGCGTCGCGACGCCAAACCGGATCTGGAGAAATTCATAAATCGAAACGACGTTGTTGTCGTAAAACGGCCGGATAAAGAGATAGGCGACGATGATTCGCGCGATCACGGTGCCGATGGCCAGTTGGGCGTAGAGGAAGTTTTTCTCGTGATAACCTTCCGCCGGCGTGCCGAGAAAGGTCGCCGCGCTCAATTCCGCCGCGACAATGGAAGCCAGCACCGCCCACCAGGGCAACTGGCGGCTGCCCACGCTGAATTCGCGCATGTTGTCGCCGCGATGCCGCGCCGAGGCGAGCCCCACGCCGATGACGAGAGCGAAATAAGCGACTATGGCGAAGACATCCCAGAAATAACCCATCCCGAAGGTTAATAAACGGTAATCCCCCGCACGCAAAAGGAATTCCAGTTTTTTTAATGTCCCCTAGTATGGTGCACTGATGTCGATCCACATGCGCAACCCCTACGAGGCCCCGGAATCCTCGATAAATACCAGGATGTTGCTCGACTTGATTCTGCTCTCGCTTCTCGCGCATGCCGCGATCATCACAGCGATTCTCCTGATCACCGTTTTCATGCCGATCCCGAAAATCGTTGTGCCCAAGCCCGCCAGCCCGGCGGTCAGTCTCTCGCTCATGCCGCCGCCCGTTAAGCCGACCTTCATTCCCACGACTCCCCAGGCGAATGTTCCGCATAAGGTGCAACCGGTCATCTCCGCGAACGATACCGAACTGGCCAGCCAGAACAAAACCCCGCGCAATCCCGAATCGATCATGCCGGACGTCAACGGCAAAGAAAATGCGCCCAATCTCACCACTTCGCCCAGTATCCGGGCGCCGCCAAAGCCGGAGGTCTCCTCAACACCTCCCACGCCCAAACAAACGAAACCGGAAAAGCCGACTCCGCCTCAACCGCCTCAGCCGGCGCCCAAACCGCGTCCGCCCACTCCACCCCAAAAGCCCCGGCCGCAAGTCGATGCCAACGGCCTGCCCGTCCTGCCGCCGCTCAACGTTCCGACCATGGTTCCGCAGGATCAAGCTGCGCAACCGCTCGCGCCCGCCCAATCCCCGGCGCAAGAGGCGGCCAGCGTCCATGGCGCGCTGGGCCGGCATGGCGATACCTCACCCGCCGCCATGGCAACCGCGTTGGGCAAGTACAAACAAAAGGTCTATCGCCAGGTTGGGTCGTACTGGTACCCGAAGGTCGACAAGTCGTTTCAAGTTCTTGGCGTGGGAGAGGTCCGCGTCCAATACACCATCCATTCCGACGGCAGCGTCGAAACCAGGGTGCTCAACCCTGGAGATGGCACCACGCAAATGCTGCTCTCCATCAGCATCAACTCGATTCGAGAGGCGGCGCCTTTCGATAAATTTGAAGACTATCCCGGCTTGCGCGAAGAAATCATCAAGGAACAAGGCGGCGACGGCGGCAGCTACACCGACGATTTCACCTTCAGCATTTACGGTCGTTAAAGGCAGAGCCCCGCGCTTGGAGACCCCTGCAAAAGCGCCGCCACAAAAAAGCTCCGTCATCCTGAGCGAAGCGAGGCAAAGGATTTTATTTCCCACTGCGACTTGACCCGAGCGCAGTCGAAGGACCCAGCCATTTTTACCGGAGATGACCAAAACGGATTTGACTTGCGCCATGCCAAGGCGTCCCGCCACCCTGTTACAACGAGAACTTGCCGTACGATGCACCTCCGTGTTCAGGTCCTCAAGGTCCTTCGACTCCGGCTCGCTGCCGCGCAGGGCAGCTCCTGCGGAAGACAGTAACGGCTTCGCAGAGAAATTACTGCCGTACGCAGTACCTGCCGTGCGCAGCACTTCGCCTTCGCTCAGGATGACGGACTGGAAAAGCGAGACTTCGGCAGAGATCTCTCTTACAAGCCTGGCTATGAAATTAAACCAACGGATTGTCATTTTCCAACATGGGTTGTGCTCGAATTTTCAAGCGGTGTGATGTAATCATTGCGTATGAGTCGCTCTTCCGTTCGCGTTGTCCTGGGAATTTTAGTGGTCTTCGTTCTCATTGCGGGAGCCGGTGGCGCGCTTATCTGGTGGAAGCTCGCCTCGCTGAAAGAGACCCTGGTGAGCGATCTCGGAAAAGCCCTGGGAGCCAAGGTTGAGGTCGCTTCCATCGACATCGATATCTGGAAAGGAGAGCTTCACGCCGCCGGGATTTCCCTCGTCAACGAACGGCCTTCCGCGCCCTGGGCCAAAGGTGACATCAGCCAGGCCACCGTGCGGTTTCATCTGAACGATCTCTTTGCCTCGACCCTGCCGATAAGCCTGGAAGTTTCCTCCTGGAACGTGGTCCTCCATTCCCCTCTCCGGACGGCTGAAACGCCTGCCAGCGACACTCCTTCGGCGGAACCGGCGTCCGCGTCTTCAAAGGGCCGCCTTCATGTGACCGAAATTTCAGCGCAGGGCGGCACAACGGAATTCGATTTTTCCGACGACAGGAAGGTCATGATTCATGGCGTGGCCTTTGAGGCAACCAACAACGGCGCGGGTGTGTGGACAACCGGGCTCCAGGCGACCTCCATCACGGCAGGATCACTGGCAACGGGCGCAAGTTCGGTCCAAATTCGCGGCGAGCCGGACAAGATCACCTTTTCCAATCTGCGGATGCAATGCGATCAGGGAGTTGTCACTGGCGACGGGGAAGTGGGGCTCAATGAAACGCACGACGCGCGGATTGACCTCAAGGCCGCCAACCTGCCGGTCACGATGCTCGTCTCCATGGAATGGCAGATGAAACTTTCCGGCCTCGCCAGCGGAGATCTTCATTATGTGGGCAATGACCAGGGCGGCAGCGCTAAGGGCCAGCTCGCCGTGAGCCATGGAAAATTCAACGTCCTGCCCTGGCTGGGGAAAGTCACCTCCATGGTCGGCCTTCAGGACATCTCCGACGTGGAGGTGGACAAGGCGACGAGCGATTTTGAATGGAAGGACCGCACGTTTCGTTTGATCAACCTGGACGTTCGCAAGAACGAAGTCACCCGGATCGCCGGCGAGGTCGACATCGATGCGCAGGACCAGGTCGACGGCAAGCTCAAGCTGGGCTTGCCTTCCTCGATCACGGCCAAATGGCCGCAGTTGCAGGACAAAGTCTTCCCTGTCCAATCCGAAGACTACAATTGGGCCGACGTGCATCTGACGGGAACGCCGGACCATCTTCAGGAAGACCTCACGTCCCGCCTGCTCGCCGTCGGCCTCAATCAGGGCACCGATCTTCTGAATCAAGGCGCGCAAAAGGCGAAGGACCTTTTTAACAGCATCCTGGGGAAGTAAATCCGCCCTGCCTTGCTTTGACCCCAAATACAGAGGCAAAAAAATCCCTGCCGGAGACCTCTGCAAAAATCCCGCTTCCCGGTTCGTCATCCTGAGCGAAGGCGAGCGGAAGATGTGTCTAACCAAAAGATTTCGTCGAGCCGGAGCCGAAGGACCTACATGGCTTCAGAAGGCGCGAGGTCTTCCCATCGAGGGTTTGTTTTCTCAATCAGTGCGATCTTCTTCGCTCGCGACCAGCCTTTCAGTTGTTTCTCCCTCGCGATGGCGCTTTCGATGTCTTGGAAGAACTCGTGATAAACAAGGTGGTCGATTTTGTACTTCTTGGTGAACCCCTGATAGATGCCCTGTTTGTGTTCCCAAACACGACCGCACAGATCGCTCGTCACGCCGATATAAAGGCAGCGGGAACGGCTGCTCACGATGTAAACCCATCCTCCTTTGGCTATCATCTGGAATAGAAACTAGGTCCTTCGACTCAGGATGACGGAGCTTTTTTGTTAGGCGGCACTTTCGCAGAGATCTCTGAATGGGCGGCAGGAATAGAGCCCGGGGTCAGCGAGCGAAGCGAACTTACCACGGGTAGCCCCAACCAAAAAATGGAGCCAACTCGGCGGGGTTGTAGCTTCTATGCCTACTCTCCTACGCGGTATAGGCCATATCCAGGCAGATTTAAAAACATCAGGGCCGCCGCTTCCCGGCCGCCAACATCGAGCAAGCTTCCTTGATCCGGCGTTGATGCGCCTCCCGTACTCTGGCGGAGTCCATCCAGCCAATAAAGTCCCTCCGCTCGTCCGGCGTGAGATCGCTCCACTGCGCCTTCGCAGCCGGGGTCGCCTTCAGCGCCAGGTGAAGGTCCAGCGACACGATCGAATAACAGCAGGGGCGCCGCTTGCCGGCCACGAGCATCGAGCAGGCCCTCTCGATCCGGCGTTGACGCGTCTCCGCTTGCTTGGCGGAGTCGATCCAACTCAGAAAATCCCGGCGCGCGATCGGCGTCAGATCGTTCCACTTCGCGTTCGCCTTTGGAAAAACCGTCAGGGCTTGGCGAAGATCCGGAGGTGCCTTCGGGCCGGGTTCTTCTCCAGCCAGCTTGGATTTCAGTTTGCTCATCAATGCCCGATCAATTGTTTTGCCGCGCGTGAATAACCAACCAGATTTTCCGCGCAATGAAGAGCGCGACCTGACTCAGGATAGCCGCTCCCAACCCTCCCACGCAATATCGCCTTGTCCAAGTATTTGAGAAAATGGAACAGGCACAATTAACGATCCAGGATGACTATTGAAAAGATGCCTGTCCCGAATGGCACTAAGATAAGCGTTTTTTGAATGGTAATGGAAGCAAAGGGAATAGAGTTTGCTTAGGGGGTAGATGCCACCAACCACCCCGTTTTTCAAAGCGTTTGG
>Ga0182030_10003819_pt1 | contig 32146 bp, 27 predicted proteins | sample 812S3MmetaG_FD_121299 | JGI IMG/M metagenome (GOLD analysis project Ga0182030, IMG submission 121299) | Permafrost microbial communities from Stordalen Mire, Sweden - 812S3M metaG (Illumina Assembly) | ecosystem: Environmental > Terrestrial > Soil > Wetlands > Permafrost | place: Sweden... | reverse complement strand
GAGCCCTCGCTCTATTTGACGTACGACGATTCGGCCGCATCGGCGTTGGCCTCCGGCATCGCGAAGCGCCTCGCGTAGTTTCGTCGCTATCGATGCCAGCGGGCGATCGCGCCTGGACAGCAACGCCGCGGTTATGGCAGTCGAATGCGAGAGTTGTCCCACGTAACGAAGGGCCCGCAGGGGTGAAGTGATATCGCGATGCTTGTCGAATAATGGCGTTTGGAAGCGTTCGGAAGATTCACCGCCCGGAAACCTTCATATTTAGAGTTCATCAACTCGAAGACTCGTGAGGCACCGGCTTCGTCTTCAATGATGTGCGCATCGACGGACACCACAACGGCCTGGAGCTCGCGCCAGTGAAGACCGTGCTCTACAAGAAAAGACGCTCTCGGATTTCGTAGGATGCGTTTGAGCTTGCTGGCGGACGCCGGAGTCCGGGTGTAGATGACGTGGTCGTCGATGACGTACCAAACGGGGAGTGAGATGGGATAGCCATCCGCCCGCATCGTCGAGAGAATGCCCGTGTGGCCCCCTTCAAGAAACGCCCAGGCTTCATCATCGGTGAGAGAGATTCCCATAGGTCTACCTTTCGTACTGCTAGACGTTTCCGCTCACGCTGGTCGCGACGACTTGTGCGCCCGTTGGCGATCCATGGCGGCTTTGAAGTCGGGCCCATCCAAGCTCTCCATGACGAGTTGGCGAGTCTCCAGGAAGGAAACGTCCCACGAACGCTGTTCGTCACGGCGAACCTGGTCCTTGATGGACGTCACCGAGTACAACGAACGAGACGCAATGACCTCGGCGAGCGACAGGGCCGCGGGGAGCACCTCTTCGGCCGGAACGACGCGCTGAACCAAGCCGATCCGATAGGCGGTCTCACTGGTGAAGGGTTCCGCAGCCAGGAGAATCTCCATCGCGGCGCCGGTGCCCACGAGACGAGGGAGCAGCCACGCCAGTCCCAACTCCGCTACCAATCCCAGTTGGGCGAACGGTGCGAGCCAGGTGGCACCGGCGGCGGCAATGCGAATGTCGGCCATCGCGGCATACGCCACGCCAATGCCGGCGACCGGTCCGTTCACGGCGGCGATGATGGGCTTCTTCATTGTGAGCATGTAGTCGGCCCGGATGGTCTCAGTGTCGTAGCGTTGTTGGACCGTCGCCCGGTCTACTATTTCCAGCCGTGCCCGGTCTGCCCCAGAGCAGAATCCACGACCGGCACCGGTAAGGACCACGACGTGGACGCCGTCGTCGTGATCAAGTTCATAGAGCGTCTCTAACAACACGAATCGCATCTCGGCATTGAGCGCGTTGAGGCGCTCCGGTCGATTAAGGGTCACGAGGGCCACGCGCCCGTGTCGCTCAAGCAAGATGGTTGTCTTCGGATCTTCGGCGTCGCTCATGGTCAGGTTCCTTTCTCGGAGATCTTTTTGGGACCCATGCTGAGGCCAGACTTAAGGAGAGCCACGAACGCACGACCCTCACGCTCGATCGCGGATGGTACGTCACGGTCATCACCGTTCTCGATGAGCAGTTGGCGAGTGGTACGCACGAGATGGCTCGGCAGATCGGCGATCTTTTGGGCTACGCGAATGGCGCCATCGAGCAAACCTGCGTCGGGCAGCACCTCCGCGACGAGTCCCACAGCGCGAGCCTCGTCGGCGAGGACTTCACGCCCCGTGAGAAAAAGCTCTCGCGCCCGGCCCTCGCCGATGAGGCGAGGGAGCAGCGCCGTCGAGCCGAGTTCGGGAAGGATCCCGACAGCGAGGAATGGAAATCGAAACGACGCTGACTGCGCCGCAAATCGAATGTCGACCGGGAGGAGATGCGTGGCGCCAAGCCCGATCGCGGCACCATTCACGGCCGCGATGGTCGGTTTGGACGACGCGAGTAACTGCGACCAACCGTCGCCGCGAGCCATGGCAAGACTTCCCACGCTTGGGCGATGGCCCGTCGGGTCGACCTGTTCTTTCGGGGCCTTCATATCCACGCCCGCGCAATAGATCGATCCGGTCGCGGTGAGCACGATGGCGCCGACGTCGTCGTTATCATTCGCTTCTCTGAGGGCGGCAATGATCGATCGGTAGGTAGGTACGTCCCAGGCGTTCTTTACTTCGGGACGATCCACGCAGATGATCGCCACGCCTTGCTCATAGCGGAGATCGACTGGGCTCACTCGTCTACCTTCTCGTCGTCAAGGTCGAGCTCGTTGATGGCTCGAGTGCTCCACGATCTCATTCTGACTCGGGGGCGTCTCGTTCGCTCGCGGCCTTCAGCAGGCGATCGCGCAACGCCACGCGATCCACCTTGTACGACGGCCCGTACGCGAAGTCATCGACAATCTCGAGCACGGTCGGAATCTTGTAGGGCGCGGTGCGCTCGCGGGCCCACGCGAGTAGTTCGGTGCTCGTGACCTGAGCGTTTTCGCGGACCCGGAGGCCAACGCCGGGGACCTCACCTAGACGAACGTCGGGAAGCCCGACCGCCGCGGCGAGCGTGACGTCTGGGTGGGACTCAAAGAGTCGTTCTAATTCTCCGAGCGAGACTTTGAACCCACCGCGGATGATGACGTCGTCAAAGCGACCCTCGATGAAGATGAACCCGTCGTCGTCAATGTGTGCGAGGTCGTTGGTGCGGAACCACCCTTCGTCTCGCCGCGAGGCGATGAAGGCTTCAAGTAGGCCCGACTGGCCGGGCTCAAGTACTGACCCCGTCTCGGGATCGACGGTGCGAAGTTCGACATCGTCGTGTGCTCGCCCGACACTGCCGCGCTTTGTCGCCATCCACTTGCGATGGTCTTCAAGTGTCCACGCCGCAATGGCGCCACCGAACTCCGTCGCGCCATACAAGACCAGAACCGGGACCCCAAAAGTTTCTTCGAACTCCAATTGAAGGTCAGGGTCGACGCGGGCTGATCCCGTTATCCAGGCTTCCATGGAGCTGAAAGAGTCTCTCGGGACGTCGGAGTCGATGAGAGAGCGCATCGCCGCGGGCGGGAGACCTGTTCGCTTGAGGCCGAAACGCTTGACCAGGGCTGACCACTGCACAATGTCCACTCGTTCCATAAGCGCGATGGAACGACTGGCTACCACCGGTCGAAGGATCCCGTTGAGGCCAGTGATGGTTGCCGTCGAGAGCGATTGGATGACGGGAGGACGCGCTTCGGCACTGGCGGGTGGGCGGGGTTCCTTCGAGGTATCAAGGCGTAGGTCTTCCCAACTGACCTCGATGGGTTTAGGAGGTCCGGTTGTTCCGCTGGTCGATACGACAATGGCCGTCTCCTCTGCGACGACGAAGCCGCTCGCCGTTTTCGAAACGTCACGCAACGCGCGCACCGTCGACGTCAATTCTCCACCCACTTGATCGAGAGTCCACCCCGCCGAACCAGAGAATGTGACCTCTTGCTGGAGCTCCGGTGTCCAATCTTCGGTGTCGGCGAGGACCGCCTCGACGGAAAGGTGCTCAACAGCCTCCGCGATGGCACGCGGCGGTTGAATCGGCGAGATCAGCACGGGTCGGCGTCCGTTGATCAAGAGACCGAGCAGCGCCGCCACGCCACTCGGCCGGTTCCGTACGATGAGTGCCACGGGCGATCGCCGGTCAACCCTCTGTTCCGATAATTGACGCTCGATGATGTCACTGAGCTCCACTTCCTGTTGCCAAGTAAACCAGACGTCGTCGTAGAGCAGGGCCGGCTCGGCAGGAGCCATGGACATGATCTGACGTATTCGAGAGGCGACCGGGTTGAGCGGAAGAACTTCGGTCATTGACCGTCCGCTTCTTCTTGATCGCGCAGTCGCGTGATTTCCGATCGCAGAAGATCAAGAGGGTCCTCCTCCGCTGGCTTTGGAAGTACGACGCCGGTTTTCTTCGAGGGGAGGATCACGGTCGCCTCCGCAGGTGAGGTGATCATGCCACGCTGATTTTCACACCAGACCTCGAGTACGACCTCGGCGCGATCCTCGTACTGCGTCTTAGAGGTGACACGTCCCTTGAGCCATGTCGTGTCGCCGACGTAGTTGAACTTGCGATGTTGAACATTGAGACTTTTGATCCACGATGCATCGCCGGCCCAGTCATTAACGAGTTGGGCGAGCCAGGTCTCGCGCAACGCGCCGTAGTCGTAACAGGCGGCCGCGCCGACCTTGGCAGCCCACTCGGGGTCCCAGTGCATTCGCTGCACGATGTCGGGCACGTTGAGCGAGTTGGGACTGTAGAGACCGGGACTATCTTGTCGCACCTGGTAACCGAGTCGGAACGCTCTCGTGAGGAACGCCTGGCCAAAGCCACCGTGCCACACGATGAGGTCAGTGACGCGCAGGGGCCCCTTCACGCGCAGGGGCAACTCTTCACCTTCTACTACGTCTTCGAAGTAGCGCGGGGTTGAACCACGACGCACCTCGCTGGCGTACGCCGCGTCAATCTCGGCGATCTGCTCGTCGGTGTAAGGCTCGGGAGCCGGTTGCACCGCCTTCTCCTCGGTGCGCTCACGCCGTTCGGCGCGGACCCACGTTCCCCGCTGGAGATGGATGATCTCGCGGTTTTGATTCCAACTCACGACTCCCCAGGTGACGTGCACCGCTCGGCCGCCCCAGGCGCTGGACTTGTCCTTGACCGACAACAGCGTCCGCTTGGTGAAGAGCTGATCACCCGGTCGTAATGGATTGAAAAACTCGTACTCCAGATTCGACTGCAGAGCGCCGGTGCCGCGAATGGGGTCGCCTTCGAGCTGCTGATGGGCTGTGTCTGTCAAGTAGCGCGGCGCTTCGTCGCCCCCGCCGAGCGTCAAACTCTTTTCGTCGGGATTTAGATACATCGACCAGATGAAGGTCGGCGGTGCGATCTGGCCGCCCCACACGGTCTCCGCGGCCGCGTCACCGTCACAGTAGAGAGGATTGTCGTCGCCGTATCCTTCGACGAAGTGTCGTATGGAATCGGGCGTGACTTCATGGTTGAACCCCAGGAATCGAGGCTTCCAAGTGGCGGCGTCCGCTTCGCTCACGGGCTTGAAGTTCGATTCGTCGACCTCAATGCCGATGCGGCTCTTGAGTTGCGCGAGTTTTTCGTCCGTAATTTTGCCGTACGTCGGGTCGGGCATGTCGATTCCCCCTCAATGGTCCAGAGGCACCGTAACACACAAGACTAACTCAGTGCACTAGGTGGGCGCAGAGCGCTTTAGGCGAAGAGGTCAACGACTTTTGAGCCGCTTCGTCCCTCAAGGAGTCGCTGACCGATGTGTTCGACGTGCGCGCGCCAATATGACTCCGCCTCTTGACTCTTTCCCTCGGCGACGAGATCGACGAATCGGGCGTGAGCGGAGTGAGATTTTGGGTCGCCGGTGGTAACCCCGGAGTCGTGGGTGCGGACTTCTTCCATCAGACGCCCGAGCACCCAGTTGTACTGGAGCACGGTCAGTGACAGCGTCCTTATGCCGGCCAAGTTGACGACGACTTCATGGAAGTGAATTGACGCCTCTGCGTAGGTGGCTCGATCGGACAGGGCCGCCTCTTCCGCCTCCAGAGCTTGACGAAGTTCATGGATCGTGGCGTCGTCGCTTCGCGCGGCCGTGAGTCCGGCGAGCGGTGGCTCGAGGATCATTCGCGCCTGTAAGACATCATCGACGGTGACGCCTTCGTACTGCAGCACGAAACCCATGTAGCGAGCTGACGTCTCGACCTTGGGCGCACAGACTGTCGCACCCGAGCGTGAGCCGCGCCGCGTGCGGATCAACGATTCGGATTCCAAGATGCGAAGTGCCTCCCGGAGCGTGGGCCGAGACACTCCGAACTGAGCGACGAGGTCAAGTTCGGGCGGGAGATTGTCGCCTTCGGACAGTTCGCCCGAAACGATCTTTCGACGCAGCGCATCCGAAACGATGGATGTCAACTTCGGCGACTGGTCGGGTATGACTTTGTCAAAGCGGGCCGCATCCGTTTTACTCATTCGCGGTACCCCTCTATCGACCTGGTTGACTAGGCATACTAGGACGAGTGCCGATGCGGGATGCGCGCCGGGAGTATTTACGTGGCGGAAGGGTCGTTAAACGTCGGTGATCGCTTTTCGAGATACGCGGCAACGGCCTCGCGCTGATTTTTCGTTCCACGAAGCGAAGCAATGGTGGATTCCTCCTCGAGGAACTGCTCCTCGGGGGTCGCCGCAAGGGAAGAGTTCAAAAGTCGCTTCGACGCGCGCACCGCGTCAGGACTTTGTGAGGCAATCGTTTGGGCAAGCGTCAAGGCTTCTTCGCGAGGATCTTCGGCCAGGCGTGTCGCCAATCCCAGGCGAACGGCTTCTTCGCCGCTGACCACTCGTCCGGTCCAGGTCATCTCTTTGGCAACATCGAGGCCCACCAGCCGAGAGACGGTGTAGGTGCCCGTGATGTCGGGTGTGAGCCCCCAACGTATTTCCAGAATTGACAACTTGGCGTCGGCACTGACGATGCGGATATCCGCTCCAAGCGCAATCTGCAGTCCGCCCCCGAAGGCGACGCCGTGAATAGCCGCGATGACCGGCATCGGCAACTCTGCCCAAAGCCACGCGGCGTGCTGGCTGCGATTCGTGATTCGATGGGGCGAACGTTCGGGCGCGGGGCGGTGACTATCGGAGTCGGAAAGGACAGCGAGATCGCGACCAGAGCAGAAGCCCCGGCCTTCGCCGGAGAGGACGACAGCGCGAACCTCCCCGTTACTAGCGAGGCCCTCTCCCACGGCAATCAGCTCCGTGAGCATGGCGTCATCTATCGCGTTCAACTTTTCGGGGCGATTGAGACGCACTTCGAGAACTTTGCCGTGCTCGATGACGAGAACGCGCGCAGCATCTGTGGTTTCGATCATTTTCGTAACGCCCGCGCCGTGCCAGAAACGATCACGAACTCGTGGGGTGAGAGACAGTGCGACGGACTTTGTTATCGAGAAAGGAAACGATCGCGTCGCTGAACGCGTCATTCTTGTCGCCAGCGACCATATGTGTCGCTCCCTCTACGTCGACCACCTCGATCGAGGGGATCAACGACTGCAGGTGCCGAACTCCCTCATCGGTGACCACGTCGCTCATCAGTCCCCGCACGAGCATCGTGGGGATCGTGATCTCACGAAGCGTCACACCACGGAACTGACCCGGCTCGCTGTCAAGGGCAACCTTTCGACTGTCGGAGATGAACTTGGGGTCCCAGTGCCAATACCACCGACCGTTACGTTCGCGCAGGACCTTGCGCAGGCCGTCCGAGCTCGCTTGGCGCCTTCGCTGAGGTGTGTATTCGGCAATGGCCCGCGCAGCCTCATCGAGGCTGTCAAACCCGTCAACGCCCGAACGCATGAAGTTTCGAATCCGAGCGACGCCGCTCGGATTCGTATGAGAAGTGATGTCAACGAGCACCAGACCTTTTGAAAACTCTCCGGTCGCTGCACCTTCGGCCATTAACGCGGTAATGCCGCCGAGCGACGCACCGACCAGGACAGGTGGTCTACCGAGTTGCTGCACGACCGCGGCCAAGTCAGCGACAAAGGCTGCAAATGAGTAGTCGCCGTCCGGGGCCCAGTCGCTTTCGCCGTGTCCGCGCATGTCAAGCGCTATCGCGCGCCACCCATTCTCGGCGACGGCCGTGGCCGTGCGACCCCAGGCGTGTCGAGTTTGTCCCGCGCCATGCAAGAAGAGGACGGGGCTCGCCTCGGAGTCCCCTCGAACGTCGGCTACCAGGCGCTCGCCGCCAAATCCCGAGAAACTCACTTGATCAACAGCCACGCAAACCTCCTGGGACCCGCGGTGCGCTGTTCGTCGTATCGCGATTGGCGAATGATCCTATCCTATAAATCATGGCGCTCGATATGGTCGGAAGACTGTCATATCTTCCTTTCACTTCAGGGTATGCCGCTACAGTCAGGTTCTGTATTCTTACAATGATGGCGAATGGAGGACCCTCGTGACGTGCTGTTCGCTGCCTGCAAGTTGTACGAGACGTCCGAACGGGAATCCGCCTCAGTTCGCTAGGGATGGGCGAGCGACCGCTCGGGAGGTCAGTTCATGACGATGAATCTCGGATTTTCCGAAACCCAGGAGCGGTTTCGACAAGAAGTGCGATCGTGGATGGACGAGAACTGCGTCCGCGATCCGATGCCCGAGTCCCTTGACGACCAAGTGGAGTATCAGCGTCGCTGGCAACGCTCGCTCGCCGATGCCCATCTCGTGGGCGTCCATTGGCCCATTGAATGGGGCGGTCGTGGTCTGAGCTTGATCGATAATTACATCGTTCAAGAAGAAATGGCCTTGGCGGATGCTCCCGAGATCTTGAATCGTGTCGGCGTGAATCTGGCCGGGCCGGTACTCTTGCAGTGGGGGACACCTGCACAGAAGGAGTCTTACCTTCGAAGGATCCTTACGGCTGAAGATCACTGGTGTCAGCTATTTAGCGAACCCGACGCGGGCTCGGACCTTGGTTCGATGAGAACGAAGGCGACCAAAGTCCCTGGGGGGTGGCGAATCTCGGGACAGAAGATCTGGACGAGCTTTGGCCACTACGCGGATTACGGCGTGCTCCTCGCGCGCACGAGTGAGCCGAACGAGCGGCGTCAGATTGGATACTTCTTGCTCGACATGCACCAAGAGAGTGTGAAAACCCAGCCGCTTCGCCAAATGACGGGGAGCGCCGAGTTCTGTGAGGTGTTTTTTGATGACGCCTTCGTGCCCGACGATCAGGTAGTGGGGGACCCGTCGGAGGGGTGGAAGTGATGCGGACCACGATCGGACATGAGCGCACGTCATCGCCCCGTCAACTGATCAATCACAGCCGCCTACTGGACGAGCTCTTGCGTCAAGCGCGAAGCCAGAAAGTTGACGAGGTCACGCGCCAAGCGCTCGCCAAGGCGTACTGCGAACTCGGAATATACCGATTACATCTCAAGTCTGCGCTCGACTCGCTCGAACGCACCGGAGAACCCGGTCCGACTGGATCACTGATCAAGTTGTATTGGAGCGAGCTTTCCCAGAGAATGCATGATGTGTCGCTGCGAATGCTGGGTCTCGGCGGTGTTACCGAAGAAAGCCGGCGCTCGCGCGAGTATCTGTATTACCGGTCGTGCACGATCGCGGCGGGCACGTCGGAGATTCAGCGCAACACGATCGCCGATCAGGTTCTGCAGTTGCCTCCGGAGCCCCGCGTCTCTGCTGATCGATCGTGATACGTGAGGCAAGAAGGAGCAGTTCATGACTGAGCGGATTCTGGTAGATCACGGAAACGATGGGGTGTCTCGCATTACCCTCCACGCCCCTGAGCGGAGAAACGCGCTTGACGCCTCATCGGTTGTCGCGCTGACCACGGCTTTCCAAGTGTGCGATGACGAAGAGTCGACACGCGTCATCGTCATTACCGGATCGCCGGGCGCGTTCTGCGCCGGCGGCGATATCGGTACCTTTGGTTCGAAAGCTGACACGCGGGTTCGTAGACGTGGCGCGCGACTGGTCGACGCAATACTCTCGACAGAAAAGCCGATCATCGCACGAGTAAATGGTGCTGCCGTGGGCCTCGGCCTCACCATTGCGTTACTCGCCGACTTCACCATTGCCTCGGACAACTCCAAGTTTGGCGACACCCACGTCAATTTGGGGGCCGTGGCCGGTGATGGGGTGGCCCTGATACTTCCGATGCTGGTGGGCCCCCAACGAGCGAAAGAGCTCCTACTCACCGGTCGCATCATCGACGCACACGAGGCGGCTCGCATCGGCATGATCTTGAATGTCGTCAGCGCCGAGGAGTTGGACCACGAGGTGGAGAAGTTGGCGTCATCGCTGAATAGCCAGCCGCCCTACGCCACGAGAGCCACCAAGGCCGCGATCAACCAGGTGATCAAGACAGCCTCGCGCGACGTTCTTGACCTGGCGCTGGCGTACGAAGAGGTGTCACGCTCACTCCCCGAGCACGACGAAGCGATTGAAGCATGGCGCGCGTCGCACGCAAAGGCGAAAGACACTCCCACAGCACCGAAGAGTTAGATAACTCCCTCGCTCTTTAAAGTCTCGAGTCGATCCGCCGAGATTCCGACGAGTTCGCCCCACACCTCGCGGTTGTGCTCACCCAACGTGGGCGCACCCTCTCGTGGCGCGGAGAAGTTGGCAAATCGAGGATAAGGCGCGGGCAGACGTAACGGTCCAATCGTGTGGTCGTTGAATTCCGGGAGGTCGTTGCGCGCGGTGACGTGAGCGTCGTTGAGCAGATCAACGGCCGAGTTCACCCGGCTGACGGGTACGTCGAACTCACGCAGTATCCCGATGGCTTCGTCAGCGGTGCGTTGACGAAGCCAGTCGGCCAGAACCGCATTGAGCGCGGGGGCGTTTTCAAATCGCAGCTGCATCGAGCTGAAGAGCGGATCGCCGACCCACTGCGTCTGACCAAGGAGTCTCGCGATGTTGGTGAAGGCTACGTCCGAACCGCCCGACACGGCAATCCACGAATCGTCGGCGGTCAGGAACATTCCCGCGGGGGCGCTGTCAAAGGGTCGGGATCGACCACGCGCGGGCGCGACGCCCGTTGCCGCGTACTCGGCAAGCGTGGCTTCGAGCGTACGAAGGATTGACCCGTAGAGCGACGCGTCGATGACAACTCCGCTGTTGTCACCCGTCACGCGCTGTCGATAGAGCGCTGCGGTGACCGCCTGCGAGAGGAACATGGCGGTGATGTGATCCGAGATGGTCACTGACGACTTCACCGGCGGCTGATCTGCCGGTCCCGTCATGTACAGGAGGCCTCCATACCCCACCCCGAGGAGATCGAGACCAGGACGCTCGGAGTACGGGCCGTCTTGACCAAAGACCGAGACACGAGCGTAAATGAGCTCGGGATTCACGTCGGAGGGACCTAAGTGCCAGCGCTCCATGGTGCCGGGGCGAAAATTCTCGCATAGGACGTCTGCTTTGCTGGCCAGTTCGCGAAAGAGTTCTTGACCGGTGGGATGACGCAGATTCAGCGTGACGCTCTTGCGATTTCGATCCTCGGCCGCGAAGAAAAGCGACTGCTTGCCATCAAAGGGGTTAACGGTGCGTAACACATCACCGCCCGAAGGGTCTTCAACTTTGATGACGGTAGCCCCCTGCTCGGCCAAGATGCCCGATGCGAAGACCGAAGCGATCCGGCTACCGAGTTCGAGGACGATGACGCCTTCGAGGGGGCGGGGACCATTCGAGAGTGACGCAGTGCTGATTGCGGTCATCTCAGATCCTTCCCCGTGATGTGTCGGCCGCTAACTCCTCAGAAGTGCGACCCGCGACGTCGACCCAGACGTACTCATTATCCGCACCCAACGCACTCGGAGCCAAGGGCGGCGGAGTCGGCGAACCGACGAAGAGGGGATAGGGCGAGGGTTGGATAACCGGCCCCGTGGAGCGGTTCTCGACTGACGTCAGGTCACCGCGCTGCACGAAGTGCGGGTCGGTCGACAGGTCGCGTGCGGTGTAGACGCGGCCAAAGGGAACGCCACTCGCCAGGCACTTTGTTTCGAGCTCTTCGATCGTCAGCGCTGCGGCCCACGCTCTCACCATCGCGTTCAATTCGTCCGCTTGCTGCGAACGTTGCGAGGGGGTTTTGAAACGAGGATCGCTGATGGCGGGGTCCTGCATCGCGTCAACCAGACGTTGAAAGTTGGCGTCGGTTCCGCCCACGATGGCGACGTATTGATCATCCTTTGATGAGTAGACCCCGAGAGGAGCAGCGTTACGCGGGAAATTGCCTTCTCGCGTCCTGTCGGTGCCCAGCCGGTCGGCGGCCGGTACGGCCCACTCCGTGATGCGAAGAGCGGCGCCGTACAGTGACGCGTCAATGACGTCACCGCGTCCAGTCGCGACGCGGCCCACCAGCGAGGAGATGGTGGCCTGCGAGCAGGCAACCGCACAGAGGTAGTCGGCGATGGCCGTTGCCAAAGGTACGGGAGCGCCGCCTCGATGTCCGGTCAAGTGAGCAAGCCCAGAGAACGCGAGTGAAGTGAGGTCGTCGCCCGAGTACGCGCTGTACGGCCCATCTTGCCCGTACGCGCTGATTCGTACTAACACCACGGACGCGGGAAACGATGCGGTTTCCAGCCCATATCCTTCGAGACCTCCCGGGCCGAAGGATTCAATGACGACGTCGACGTGCTCGAGAAGTTCACGCAACAGGTGGACGCCGGCCTCATCGTCGAGGTTGCACGTTGCGCTCTTGGAAGAACGCGCGATGATTTGCCAGGCGAGACTCTCGTTATTGACGACCGGCGGTCGATGGGCGAGCGGATCGCCGCCACGAGGAGAGGAGACGTGAATGACCTCGGCCCCCAGGTCGCTCAGCAGAGACCCCGCTATCGTGCCCGCCGGCAACCCTCCCAGAACGATGGCCCGAACACCGTGGAGAGGCTGAGATATCGATGTTGCATCTGTTGACCCCGTGTCAATCACGCCACAGTCCTTTCTTGTTGTCGGCGACCGTAATGTTACATAGATTACAATGATGGGAAAATGCCTCCCGGGGCACAAGGAGTCACTATGTCGCTGACAACGGGCGTTTCCACCGAGGAGGACCTCGCCGCGCTACGAGAAAGCATTCGATCGTTTCTCGAAGCTAAGTCGTCGATGGTGGCCGTTCGTGATGCGATGGCAATGGAAGACGGCTTTGACCGCGACGTGTGGTGTCAAATGGCCGATCAACTTGGCCTCCAGGGACTTTCGTTGCCTGAGAAGTATGGCGGTTCCGGTTTCGGGATGATCGAACAGCTGATCGTCTTCGAAGAACTAGGGCGAGCTCTTTATTGCGGACCATATTTTTCTACCGTGGCCCTCGCCGCGGGATTACTTGTTCGTTGTGATGATGAGGGCGCCAAAGCTGAGTACCTTCCGCGCATCGCCTCTGGGAAACTCATCGCCACCGTCGCACTCGTCGAGACTGATGAGTCCTGGACGTACGACGACGTCGCCACTTGCGCCGAGCGCGATGGTGAGCAGTGGAGAGTGAGTGGCGTCAAGCCTTTCGTCATCGATGGCAGCATCGCCGAAATCGTTCTTGTTCCGGCCATGACGAGCGACGGGCTAAGTCTCTTTGCGGTCGAGGGTTCGGCAGAGGGCGTGAAGAAAGTGCCGCTTGAGGTGATGGACGCCACTCGAAAACAGTCGCAACTTACTTTCGTTGCCGCGCCCGCACGGTTGATCGGCACAGCGGGCCACGCTCGAGAGTGGCTGCAAGGACTGCTCGTCACTGCGACTGTCTGTCTCTCCGGCGAACAGGTGGGCGCGGCCAAGCGAGTTCTCGAGATAAGCGTGGAGTACGCCAAGGTTCGACAACAGTTCGGTCGTTTCATTGGGAGTTTCCAGGCGATCAAGCACGAGTGCGCCACCATGTATCTCGAAACGGAGTCGGCCAGCGCCGTTGCGCGGTACGCGGCGTGGACCGTCGATGAAGGCATGGCCGACGCTGCCGTGGCGGCGTCCATGGCCAAGTCCTACTGCTCCGAAGTCTTCACCCACGCGGCGGCGGAGAATATCCAAATCCACGGTGGAGTCGGTTTTACCTGGGACAACGACGGCCACCTGTACCTGCGCAGGGCCAAGACCAGTGAAGTCTTCCTGGGCGATGCCGTCCATCACCGCAGCCTCCTCGCGGAGCATCTCGAGATTTAAGCCGCGCTGGGGGACGATCTACGAAGTTGAAAGCGTGGTCGATCCGAGAAGGAGCGTGGCATCGACTCCGGTACGAATGTCGACCGAAAAGTGGTGCTGTTGCGCGGCCGCCAAGTGACCAGCCGTGAGTCGGCGAGCTCCTTCGGGGTCGCCGTCAAAGATTGCCTGGGCAATGCGCTCGTGACTCTCACAGACTTGACGTCGCATCTCGAAGGAAACCTTCGACATGGCACCCGCCAAGTTTGACCACGACTCTTCATGAGCCGACCAGAGCGTGACCCAGCCACCCACGGTCAAACGGATCGTATCGTTGCCGCACTGCTCGACGATGGCGCTGTGGAATCGGCGAGCCACACGGTTGAACTCCTTGAGATCGGCATCGATGACCTCGCGCTGCTCTCGAAGCAGGCCCTCGAGCACGGGGATCAATGATGTCGCGTGGTCGGGTCGTTCCGCACACATCGCCGCGCACGTCGGTTCGAATCGCTGGAGGGCGAGAGCGACGTCGCTGAGCGCGGTTCGTCGTGACTGAAGCAATAAAGACTGCATGTAGACGAAGCTGCGCATCGTCGGGAGATGAACGACGGCGCCGCCGAGATTGCCTCGACGTACGGTGATCAGGCCTTCGCCCTCAAGGATCCGCAGCGCTTCGCGAATGGAAGGGAGGCTCACGCCAAAGCGGGCTTGCAGCTCTTCCTGTCGGGGCAATGTCGAGTCCTGGCGTATCTCTCCATCGAGAATCTGTTTTCGCAGTTCTGAGGCCACCAGTTCCGCGACTCGAGGTTGGCGCACCGTGATCCTTTCGAGCGACGTCGTTTCGCTTCGTTGCAATCAGTTCAAGGATTGTGTGCGCAGTGTACTTCGGCTCTCAATACCTGATCGGACGTGCCGGTTCTCGAGGCGTTACGTTGACTGTGAGGAGAGGACGCTCGAGAGATTGGCCTGAATGCGCAGCAGGATGTCGGCCAAGAGCTCGCGCTCGACTTGGCTGAGGCCCCTGCGCATTTTCGTCCGAAGGTCCTTGTCGACTTCTCCGATGCGCACCGCGAGCTTGTTCCCCTCGTCGGTCGCCGTGAGTAGCCACACTCGACGATCGGTGGCGTCGGGCGTGCGTCGCAGCAGCGAGCGATTGCTGAGATTGTCGACGATCGTGCCCGCGGGAGCGCGACCCATGCCAATTCTCTCCGCGACTTGGGTTTGGGACATGGGTCCGTGCTCTACGACATATTCGAGGAGACAGGCTTCAGAGAGGTTCAGACCAATCTCTGCGAAAAGAAGGTCGTAGGCACGCCGTATGGACTTGGAAGTGGCCATCAACGTGGACTCGAAGCGTCGCCAAGGCGGTGCGTCGAGCTCGTGTTCAGCGTCAGTGAGTCGCTCTGTATCAACCATGCTGCACTTGCTCCCTTGACGTCATTTATTGGACAGAATCTTACGATTTATGTTTCGGACCAATCGATTCTTTGAAGTCCCCTCTTCGATCACTCCTCAGTAAAGTCCTTCAGGGCGCGCTTCATATATAACGATACAGTATTGAGCAGGAGTTATTCCGTTGATGGAAGCTCCAGAAATTGAATGATCCGATCCGCAATGGGCCAGTGCGTACGCGCTGTTGTTGCTGATCAGCGTTAAGAAATAGTGAGCGGTGAACGCATTAGGGGGGTCTGATCGATGAGTTTAACCATTGGCGAAGTGGGGACGACGTCACAACCAGTCCAGCGTGACTGGGATAGTCGAGACACCATGCTGTACGCCATTGGTGTGGGCGCGGGAGCAACTGACCCCGTCGGCTTCGAGCTCTCCTTCACGACCGAGAACTCAAAAGGCATCGATCAGCAGGTCTTGCCCACTTTTGCCAGTCTCCTCAGTCCCAATCTCAAGGGCGTCGTCGACTGGAGCCAGGTCGATCGCAGCAAACTCGTGCACGGGGAGCAGTCCATCACTCTCTCTGGAGCATTGCCAGCGGCGGGATCGGCATCAGTCAGTACGACCTTGCTCGGTATTCTCGACAAGGGCTCGGGCTGCCTCGTCGTCGTTGAAACTGAGGGTCTCGAGTTGACGACGAACGAACTACTTTTTCGCGCGCGGATGGGACTTTTCATTAGAGGCGCGGGCGGTTTTGGCGGCCCTCAGGAGTTGAGCGGGGATTCCACGTCGGCTCTCTCGTTGGAGCCCATGCCCTCTCGCTCACCCGACCTCGTCGTCACGTATCCAACCCGCACTGATCAATCCCTCCTCTATCGTCTGTCGGGCGATCGAAACCCGTTGCACTCCGATCCGACCTTTGCCGTCCGCGCCGGCTTTTCCAAGCCGATCCTGCATGGACTGTGCACCTATGGCTTCACCGGTCGAGGGCTGCTTCACTCACTGTGCGACTCGGATCCCGCTCGCTTTGGTTCTATGAGCGCTCGGTTTTCGAAACCCGTATTTCCGGGGGACAGCCTCACGGTTTCGATGTGGGACGCGTCGGATCGCATGCCGGGTGGATATCGATTCCGTTCATCTACTCAGAACGACGACGTCGTAATTGATGAGGGCGTCTTTCAATTTCGAGACGAGGAGAATGTCGCCAGCGAGTGACCGGCCCGACCCCCGCCTTGAAGTAATTGTCACTACGGTCTGGGACGTATCTGCGTTTTCGGTTGTCCGTTATTTCGCATGATGCGGTTCAAGGAAATTTGTTCGTATCGAGCAAGGATTCACAGCAATATCAAGGCAATTCGCGTGCGGGGGTGTACTTGACAGATACTGTCGTAAGCATTACAGTCACGCACGGTATCTATTTCTATGTGGGGGGAAAAGTAATGAATCTTCGTAACGGAAGTCGTCGACGCACAAAGGGGCCGCTCGTCAGAGTCGGACTCGCGTCAGTCATGGCAGTGGGTTCCCTCATTGCCGTTGGCGCTACGGCGGGAGGAACGGCGGGGGCAGCCTCAAAAAATGCACCTTTTATTGTGGGAGCGGACGAGGACCTGTCAGGGGCACTGGCGGCCTTCGGTGGCTACATCAAAGACGGCTTTGGCGCCTCATTCAATGCCGTCAACAAGAGTGGCGGCATTGACGGTCACAAGATCGATCTGAAGTTGCTCGATGACCAGTTCACCTTGTCAACGTCTATCTCGAACATGAAAGAACTGCTCGCTGAGAAGCCCGTCTTCGTCACGGGAAGCACCCTCACCACGTTCTGTGGTGGGAATGCCCCGTACGCGGCGCGAGCCAAAGTGGGGATGAGCTGCTTCGCTGCTCTCGCGAGCCAGGTGGCTCCGGTCGAGCCGTACTTGTTTGACCGCAACCCGCCGGAAATCACGACGGCCCAGCCACTCATTAACTTCATTCCTACGGTCGTGACGGCCACACCGAAGATCGGTATCTTGGTGGCGGACATTCCGGGGCCAGATGCGTTCGCGACTCAGGTCACAGCGTTGGCCAAGGCCAAGGGCTGGACAGTGACGTCTTCGGTCACGTCTCCTGGTGACGGCACACCGCCTACGGCTGCACAGGTCGCGGCTCTCGTGGCGACCGGTCCCAACGTGATCACCATGGAGCTCGCGTCGTCAGAGAACGCGGCCTTTGTTGAGGACGCGAGGACGGACGGCTTCACCGGCCCGATCATCAGCCAAGACGCTGACTATGACGGTCTCGTGTCGTTGACCGACCCGAACTACTACGTGATGTCGGCGAACCGGTTTGTCTCGTCGACGGGAACCTCCTCCGCGGTCAAGTTGTACGTGAAGGAGATGGGCACCGTCGGAGTCACTGGTGACGCCAACTTGAACAGTGGTCAGCTGGCCCAAGCATGGATTGCCGGCCAGGATCTGGTCGCGGCGCTCAAGGCTTGCGTGAAGGCGAACAAGGGCGGTTGCACGAGCGCTCAACTAGATGTCGCAATGGACAGCACAAAAGTTGTCTTGCCCGGCATCGTGAACAGCGCCGGTTACACCAAGACCGACCACGTGCTCTTCAACGCTCAGTACATCTACGGATACCGTGCCTCGAGCGGTGTCACGCTGATCGAAGGCCCGCTCGCGATGGGCAAGGCATAGAACAAGTAGTACGACATCGGGGATGAGGATCCCTGACGCAAGGAAGTAAGAGGGTGCGCGAGTTGGCCGAGGTCAATTCCCCAACCAATGAACATTGGTTGACTCGCGCACCCTCGATTTACTCGTAGTACGCCTCGCAGTTGCATCGCAGCCGCACAATGAGGCGGGTATGTATCGTCTCAGGAGAAGTGGTGCATGGGGTCGAAGAGAAGGCTTCTCAGGAAACTGGTAGTCCCCTGCGGGGAAGTACTCGTAGAGAACATGAAGGATGAAAACACGTGAAATCCAATGACGGGTTCGTCGCGGTGAAGCCCTTGACGTTGGATCCTCGTGCCATCTGAGTGGTCGAATATTGTCGTCGGTACCGTAACACTTGCGGCGATCTACGCGCTGGTGGCCTCGGGGTTCATCATTCTTTTTCGAGCGACCAAGGTCCTCAGCTTCGCCCAAGGCGCCTACATGCTCATTGGGGCCTCCGTGTTCTACTCAATGATCACCGCATGGCACCTGCCCCTCTATCCCGCCATCATCATCTCCATCATCATTGCGGGCGTTCTTGGATGGCTGACCTACCAACTCGTGTTCTCTCGAATGGTCGGCGTTCCCCCGTTCATCGTCGCTATCGCGACGATCGGGCTCTCGACCACGTTTCAAGGAATCGGTTACCTCATCTGGGGCGCGAATCCTTTGCTGCTCCCCCTGGTGTTTCCCTACGAGCCGAAGCAACTCTTTGGGACGTTCTTTTACAACGACATCGATGAGTTCATCGTCTTTCTTGCCATCATTCTGTGCGTTGCCGTCGCGCTCATCATCCGCTACACGCGATTGGGCATTCAGATGAGGGCTGTCGCGGACGGTCCGGCCCTCGCGGCCTACTCGGGCATTCACGTGACGCGCATCTCCGCGATGGCCTGGGGAATGGGTGCGGCGCTGGCCGGCGCGGGCGGCATCGCGTATGCCGTAAGCAACGGTCTCGACCCGGTGCAACTTCCGGCCGTGGGTCTCGCCGTCTTTCCCGTGATCATCTTGGGAGGCCTGGACTCCTACGCCGGTGCGTTTATCGGGGCCGTAGTGGTGGCGTTGCTCCAGACATTGATTGGTATCACCGTGGGCGGACAGTGGCAGGCGGTTATCGCCTACACGGTCCTGCTCTTTGTACTGCTCGTTCGCCCGCGCGGCCTGTTCGGGAGTCGCGACGTTGTCCGAATTTGACGAGGCGATCGTCATCGACCCGTCAGCAGAGTTCGCCGTAGCGGGCGGTACCACGGTGCCATCACGTCCCAGCATGTTTGGTCGAGCGCTTCGCGGGCCCTCCGCGTATGTATACGTCGTCGTCGCCGCGGTGGTTCTTCTCGAATTCTTCGTCGGAAGCAGTTACGACCTCTTTCTCGCGAGCACCGTGGTTGTGTACGCCATCGCCGCCATCGGTCAGGACTGGCTCATTGGCAAGGCGGGACAGATTTCGATTGGGGGTGCCGCGTTCTTAGGCGTGGGCTCGTACACCACGGCCTTTACGCGCCATACTCCTCTGCACTATTTCCCCATTCCGATCATCTTGAGCATGGTGGTGGGGGCGATTTTTGGACTCATAGTAGCGATCCCGGCCCTTCGCGTCTCGGGTCTCTATTTGGTGCTCACCACGCTCGCCTTTCAGCAGATCTTCGCCTTCTGGGCGCAGGACTACCAGGGAGAGAAGGCCGGGTTTTATCCGCCGGCCATGCGCATTGGCAGTTGGAACCTCTCGGGCAGCCGTGCGAGCTTCTTGGTCGTCGTCGTCTGTCTCCTCCTCGTGATTCTCGCCTTGCGCAATCTCTATCGATTCGCGCCCGGGAATATATGGCGGGCTATCCACGAAGATCCCCTGGCGACCGGTGTTATCGGCATCAATGTCGAGAAGTGGCGTCTCTTCGCCTTCGTCGGAAGTTCCGCCGTTACGGCGTTGGCCGGCTCGCTGTTTGCGTACCTCATTGGACTGGTGGCCTACAGCACCTACACCCTCACGTTGGGTATCAGTCTCGTGGTCATGGTGTTCCTGGGTGGCGTCGGCTCACCCATCGGCGTGCTGATCGGCGCCGCCGCGATCACCTATCTACCGGTCGGATTGCAGCACGCGGCCAACTTGGCGCCGCAGGGAAGTTCTCTCAATAACTGGCTCACGTCCAATCAGGGGACGGTCGAAACCCTGGTCTACGGCGTTGTCTTGGTCGCGATCTTGCTTTTTGAACCCGCCGGATTGGCGGGCATTGGACGGCGGATTGTTCGTCGTCTCACGCGGGGCCGTCGTCGTCGGGCGCGGGAACTCTTGTCGCCCACCTCGGTGGCCGTTGAGTCGAATGGACTACCTGCGGTCGAGAGTGTCGAAGTCGTCGCACCCGTCGTTCCCGCGCCACACGCGAGAGAGCTATCGGGTGAGCCACTCTTGGCCATGAAGGACGTATCGGTCACGTACCGTAATGGTGCGCAGGGCGTACAGCACGTCAACCTGCTCATTGAGCTCGGCTCGATCGTGGCCATCGTCGGTCGCAATGGCGCGGGAAAGACGTCGACGCTGCAAGCCATCGCGGGTTTTGTTCCGGCCGAGCGCGTGCGGGTTCGTGGCTCGGTGACGTGGAAGGGTGAGGAAATTGTCCGCTCGTCTCCTCGTCGCACCGGGCGAAGAGGGATTGTGTTGGTACCGGAGCGATTCAAGGTTTTTCCCTCCTTGACGGTGCGAGAACACTTCAAGGCCGACGGCATTAGCTCGGCTCGGATGGACGAGTGCCTCGAGCAGTTCGAGGGTCTGAAGAAGATCGTGACCAGGAAGGGCGGGCAGCTGAGCGGCGGTGAACGCCAGTTGCTCGGCATCGCTCTCGCTGTGTGTCGCAGGCCGCAACTCCTACTCGTCGACGAACTCTCTCTTGGGCTTTCGCCGATCGCCACCCAGGAGATCGTGGCCCAGTTGAAGATGGTGCGCGACACTCAAGGCATCTCAATACTGCTGGTCGACCAGGCCGCCAGTGCCATAGCCGAGGTCGTCGATTATTACTATCTGCTCGAAGGGGGTGTGGTCATCGGTGAAGGAAGTTCTGAGGAGATGAGCCAAACCAAAATTCAAGCCGCCGTGATGGGGGAGTAGCAGATGGAACAGAACGCGGTCCTGCAAATCGACACGCTCTCGCGACACTTTGGCGGAATTTTCGCCGTGGAAGAAGTCTCCTTTGACGTATTCCCCGGAGAGACGTTCGGCGTGATCGGGCCTAATGGGGCGGGGAAGACCACTTTGCTCAACTGCGTGTCGGGCGTCGCTCGACCCAATGCGGGGTCCGTACACTTCGAGGGCGAGCGGATCGACCGCCTCTCGAGTCGACGCATCGCCTCTCGGGGCATCGCGCGCACGTTTCAGATTGCCGAGACGTTTCGATCGTTTACGGTGATCGACTACGTGCTCCTCGGGCGAACCAAGTGGCGCCCGGCTGGTCTAATGGGTTGTGCTCTGGCATTGCCAGGAACGATTAGAGCGGACCGCGAGGAGGTCCGTGAGGCCGACGAGCTACTCGAGCGGCACGGTCTTAGAGAGTTTCGCAATCATTCAATCCGTGAATTGGCGTATGGGCATCAAAAAGTCGTCGACATCGTCCGCGCGCTCGCCGCGAAACCGAAGATGCTCTTGCTCGATGAGCCCACGTCGGGCAGCTCCAGCGAAGAGCGGGTTCATTTGCGAGAGATCATGAACGATCTTCGAAGTGAGCAGATCACTGTGGTCGTCGTCGATCACGACATCTCATTCATTTCGGATACCTGTTCGCGCGCGTTCGCGATGGCAAGTGGTCGCTATCTGGCCTCAGGCACACCGGAGGAGGTCTTGGCGTCGCCACAGGTCATCGAGTCCTACCTCGGCGGGTCCATCAAGGACACCGCCGCATGATGCATTTCCCAAACGCTCAGCCCGAAATTCGCTGCCGACCGCTTCCCGTTCGTCATTGCGAGCGATGACGGGGAGTGGTGATCAAGCTCTGCCGTTGGTTCAGCGCGTTCAATATCTATGAAGGGTGATCAGTGTTCCTCAACGGACTGAAGGTATTGGAGATCGGTGACGGTGTCGGCGGATCGTTCGCCTCGTCATTCCTCGCAACCCTGGGGGCCAGTGTCACCAAAGTCGTGGGACCGACCTCGAGTGGAGACGCGGACGACTTCGAATTGAGCGACGCAGGATATCTGTCACGTCTGCAACGAGAGATCTTGGACCGTGCCAAAGATGTCCGCGTCCTCAACGAGGTCGCCACGTTGCTGAACGAAGGCGGCTTTGACATCGTGATCGTAGATCGGGTTGTTCGTGCGTCGGAGTTGTTGCCGACGAACGTCGATGAGTATGTCCAGTATGTGGACGAAACGAATCGGTCGGTCTGGGTGACGTTGAGCGGCTTTGGCATCTCGGGACGACGGCGCTCATGGCTTGGATCTGACCTCACCGTCTCTGCGGCAAGCGGCTTGATGACCGCGGTCATCGACCCATCGACGAACCAAAACCTCACGCTGGCGGGCAGCCAGGCACTGTTATCCGCTGGCCAAGCGGTCGCGGTCGCCGCACTACACGGTCTTGATCGTCATCGCGGGAGTCAGAGTCCTATTCACGCCGACGTCTCAGCGCAGGAGGCCGTGATCTCGACGGGCCCCGTTCTCAGTTGCTTACAGGAGCTCTTCCACAATCGCGCCGCCTCAGGCGCCGCGCGAAACGGGGCGCCCGCGGGAAACTTTCGCTGCCGCGACGGACTCATTCGAATCTCGGCGATGGAACAACACCAGTGGGCCGGGACGGCCGAGGCGATGGGAAGGCCTGAACTGGCGACAGTGTACGGTACCAGCGCGCTGCGAGTAGAGCACGCGCCGACGATCGTCGCCCTCGTGAATGAGTGGTGCGGATCTCGCTCAAAGTTCGAGTGCGAGTCCATTCTTCAAGCAAAAGGAGTACCAGCCTCGGCGATGTTGACGCCTGAGGAGTTCCTGACGTCAAAGCAGATTCTGGCGAGAAACGCGTTGACGTCCGTCGACGTCGAGGGCACCAAAGCCCAGATTGTTGACACGCCCTTTGAGGTCGAGCAGGTTGAGGATGCGTCCAGTGTTGGCCGCCAGTCCCACCGCCTCGAGGGACTGCGAGTTACGGAGATCAGTCAAGTGCTCGCGATGCCGTTGGCGGGTTCCGTATTGGGTGCAATGGGAGCGCTCGTCACGAAGTTGGAGGACCCGGATCGACTGGATACGTACCGTCGCCGTGGACCATACATCGACGACGTCGAGGGTCCCGATCGAAACGTCTTCTTTTCGGGCATGAATCACTCCAAGCGGAGTCGCTTGATTAAATATGACACCGACCTCGAGGGTCTCGCGTCGATCCTCGATGAGTCCGATGTGCTCATGGAGAACCTCGGGACCAGTCGCGCGCGCAAATTAAAATTGGACAGTCGATCCCTCCACTCTTCACGTCCCACATTGCTCGCGCTGAGTTCCACGGGGTTCGGTCAGACCGGTCCATGGGCCAACTTCCGCGCCTACGCCTACAACATTGTCAACGCCTCGCCGGTTGCCTATCTCACCCAGACGACGGCGGGCACGGTTGCGAACGTCGACATGGCCTGGGCCGATCTCCAGACGGGCTATGCCGTGGCCGCCATCGTCGCCGCGTGGGCGCTCGGCCCTCAGGGACGGCGCGGTGCGTCCGTTGACCTCTCGATGGTCGAACTCGTCGCGGCGCGAGTCAATGAATTCATTGCGGCGGCTTCGCTCGGACGAGACGCATCACCCGAAGATGGGACGAATCACCAGTTCCCCTTCGCGCCGAACGCTCTATACTCGACGGCCGATTCGCGATGGCTGAGTCTCTCTGTAGCGACCGATGAGCAGTGGACATCGTTGAAGAGCGTCCTTGGCAGTCCTGCGTCGCTCGAGAACGTCGAGTTCTCGTCGGCCGAGGAACGATGGCGTAATCAAAGTGCGCTCGACGCAGCTCTTCAGGCGCTGATCATGGCACACGACGCCGCCCCGTTGGCTGCACTTTCACAGGAGCGCGGGATCGCCGCCTCTCCGGTGCTGTCGACGCACGACTTAGCGAATGACGAGGCTCTCGCCGAGGAGGACTTCTTCACCCACGTGACGCACCCGCTGTGGGGTTGGCGCCGATTGGTGGGACTTCCCTGGCGCTTCGTTGGAGAGGCGAGAGTGCCTCTGGGGAGTCCTCCGCTGTTGGGTGATGCTCAGTCCAATGGTGAGGGCCGCTAGCGCTTGCGCTTGGCAAGCACGTCGCGAAAGGGCAGCTGAGTATCGGGCGAGGGATCGCGCGGCAATCCCATCACTCGCTCGCTGATGGCCGTGCGTTGCATCTCACTCGTCCCGCCGGCGATCGTTTTGATGCGTGCCGTGAGCCATCGGGGGCCGTGTCCACCGGCCTCGTCTGAACTGTTAAATACCGTCTGGGCGCCACCGATCTCGAGGGCGATCTCCTTGATTCGATACTTCGTGACCGATCTCACGTATTTGACGATGGAGGCGCCGGGCCCGGGCATCGAGCCGGACTCCAGCAGAGCATTGACTCGGGAAACGGTCGGATCGATCAGGCGCTCAAGGATCAACGCCTCGGCGACCAGCTGACGGGTGTGGGAATCCTTTGACTTACCGACCGAGCGAGCCAGAGCCAAGATTTGGCCCCGGGGATCCTCCGTGCTTTCGCCGATGCCCGCGATCGCTTGATCGTTCAGGCTGTTGTCGCCACTGTTGTTCCTTTCGTGGAAGAACAGGCGCATCACAACGTTCCATCCGTCATTTTCCTGGCCCACGATGTCAGTGACGGGAACGATGACGTCATCGAAGAACTCTTCGCAGAACTCGGCGCTGCCGGTGACCAATCGAATCGGCCGCATCGTCACGCCCTCGCTACGAGTGGGAAGCAAGAGCATGGTTAGTCCGCTGTGCTTGGGCACGTCGACGTTGGTTCGTGCGAGAAGCAGAGCGAAGTCAGCGAACTGCGCGAAAGTGCTCCACGTCTTGGAGCCGTTGACGACGTACGCGTCGCCCTCCCTCTGCGCTCGAGTGAGGAGGGAGGCGAGATCCGATCCGCCACTGGGCTCAGAGAGAAACTGAACCCAGAGTTCTTCTCCCCGCAGCATGGCGGGAATGTGTTGACGCTTCGATACTTCGGTGGCGAAGTCGAGCAGCGTGGGCCCCATGATGCCGAGAGTCACCTTGAAGTGCCTGAGCGGGCGCAGATCGCGGTCCGCGGTGACGACGCGCCACGCGAATTGATGCTCCCTCGTCAGTCCCTGGCCCCCATATTCCTTGGGGTAGCGAAGGCCGGCGAATCCGCCGTCAAAGAGAATGCGCTGAAGACGCCGAGCCTCGACCACCTGTGCGTCGTTGTCCTCATTGTCGGGGAGATGCTCGAGATCTGCTCTTGCAGGAAGATTCTGCACAACCCACGATCGCGCGCGAGTGGTGAAACTCTCAAGATCTTCGACGTCGTGAGGACTGGTCATTGGAGGTGCCGTCTAACGCTTGCGTTGGGAGAGGACGTCGCGAAAGGGAAGTTTCGTATCGGGCGAGGGATCGCGAGGGAGTCCCAGCACTCGTTCGCTGATGGCATTGCGCTGCATCTCGCTGCTGCCTCCGGCGATAGTGCCGACGCGCGCCACGAGCCATCGATGTCCGTGTCCTCCGACTTCATCGGCGGGGCCGCCGAATACCACGTGGGCTCCTCCCACCTCGAGGGCGATCTCTTTGAAGCGGTACTTCGACAGTGACCTCATGAGCTTTACGATCGATGCCCCCGGACCTGGCAGGGCACCCGACTTCATCAGAGCGTTGACACGCTGGATGGTGTGATCGGCCAGACGGTCTAAGACCAGAGCTTCACCAATCAGTTGGCGTGTGTGCGAATCCTTTGAGTTGCCCACCGAATGGGCCAAGGCGAGGAGTTCTTCTTCTGTGCTCACCGCACTCTCGCCGACGCCGGCGGCGTCTTGGTCGTTCAAGCTGTTCCCACCGACCATGTTTCTCTCGTGGAAGAACAGCCGCATCACCACGTTCCATCCGTCGTTCTCCTGCCCCACAATGTCGACGACGGGAATCATCACGTCGTCGAAGAACTCTTCACAGAACTCGGCACTGCCGGTGGAGAGTTGAATGGTGCGAAGAGTGACGCCCTTGCTGTGGATCGGCAGAATGAGCATTGATAGTCCACTGTGCTTGGGCACGTCGAGATTGGTTCTCGAAAGAACGAATGCGTAGTCCGACACGTGGGCGAACGTGCTCCAGATCTTCGAACCATTGAGAACGTAGACATCACCTTCACGTTGCGCGCGAGTCAAAAGTGACGCCAGGTCCGATCCCGCACTCGGTTCGGAGAGGAACTGCACCCACAACTCGTCACCGCGCAGCATCGCGGGAATGTGGTGTTGCTTCTGCTCCTCGGTCCCGAAATCAAGCAGGGTTGGTCCCATGATGCCGTGGGTCACCTTGAACTGGCTGAGACAGCCGATGTCCCGGTCCGCGGTCACTTCGCGCCAGGCCAATTGATGTTCGCGCGTGAGACCCTGTCCGCCGTACTCCTTGGGATAGCGAAGACCGGCGAAGCCGCCCTCAAAGATGAGGCGCTGCATTCGACGAGCTTTCGCGACCTGGTTGACGTGGTCGTCTGCGTCCGCACGAGCTTGGGCGTTGTCGACGGCCAAGGGGAGGTTCTCGAGCGCCCACGCGCGAGCGCGGGCGATGAAACTCTCAAGATCTTCTACGTCGGTTTCTTGCACGGTCGCGCTGGTCATCACAGTCCTACCAATTGGCAGAGCCGTTCGCGGAGCTGGGTGGGGGAGCCGTAGAGCACCCGGTCAACCGTGGCCCGACGCAAGTACAAATGGAGATCGTGCTCCCAGGTCATGGAGATCCCGCCAAAAATCTGCGCGCAGTCCGAGATAATCTCAACCGATCGGTCGCCCACGTGAGCCTTCGCGACGCATGCGAGTTCCGCGACACCGGGGTCGCCGCTCGCGAATGCCTCGGTGAGTCCGGTCGAGAGGCCTAGCGCCGCCTCGAGCCACACTTTGTGGTCTGCGAGGCGATGCTTCAGCGCTTGGTACGAGGCGATCGGTCGACCGAAGGCGTAGCGATCTTGCGCGTAGTCGATGGTCAAATTAAAAACGCGATCTAACATGCCAGCCATTTGCGCGCATTGCAAGGTGATAGTGAGGAGCCACTGTCGTTCAACGTCGTTATCGGCCGACTCGCCTGGTGAGCCAAGTCGCCACGCCTTCTTTACGCGTACATCGTGAAACGACACATCGCCAAAGTCTCGGCTGAGGTCGAGTGCGTCAAGTCTCGTGATCGCCACACCCGGCGCGTCGCGAGGGACGAGGAACTGCGCGAGTTCGTCGTCCACGAACGCCGTGACGAGAAAATAGTCGGCGCTTGTCGCAGCGACCACCGTTGACTTCTGGGCGTTGAGTACATAGTCGTCGCCGTCCACCGTGGCACGAGATCGGACGTCCGACACCGACCAACCATCGACGCCTTCGGCGAAAGCCCACGACGCAGTGATCGACCCGTCGGAAAGTCCGGGGAGGAGTTGCGCTTTCACTTCGGTGGTGCCGGTGTTCACGAGGGCGTACGCAACGACGTTGCATTCAAGGAGCGAGCCTGACTCGAGCGACCGCCCCGCCTCCTCTGCGATGATCGCCAGGTCTCGAACGGGCGCGTCGGACTGGGGATCGTTCAGGTCATCGGGCACGAACATCGACGTCCACCCCAGCGCGGCGGCGCGAGACCAGAAGTCCCTCGACAGCGCTAGGTCGTTCTCAGAACGATGGCGGAGGGCGTCCAAGGAGAGCGCCTGGTCCAAGAACTGTCGCGACGTCGACTGTAAAAGTGTCTGTTCCTCAGTGAGTTCAACGTTCATACGCAACTCCTCTCTGGTCGAGAGCGGTTCCCGCTCCATAGGTGTTTCGAGACAACGTGACGGAGAAACGAGGAAGTAAAAGGCGCGGAATAATCCCAATGAAACGCACGTTGGTCACGAAACTCAACGCGCGTTCTCCCCCAAGCTGCCACCGTCGGCACACTGTAACATAGGATATTGTGTTGTCTCCAAGTACTTTGGGGGCTCAATTTTTTGGGGGGCTCAATGGAACTCGCGGGACCTTGGGAAACGCTGGAGGTTGAAGTCGACGGACCCGTTGTTGTCGTCACGCTCAATCGACCTGATCGCATGAACGCCATCTCTCCGACCATGGGCGTCGAGCTTGCCAAATTCTGGCGCCTCTTCGAAGACTCGAGAGACGTTCGCGTCGGCGTGGTGACCGGCCACGGTGATCGTGCGTTCTGTACAGGAGCTGACGTGGGGACGTTGGCCAGTCCCGGTCGAGCGCGGACCGGCGTCTTTGAGCGTGACCTCGCCTTTACCCCGCTGCAGGCCGGCGTGTCCAAGCCGACCATCTGCGCCGTGAATGGAGTCTGCGCGGGAGGGGGGCTGCATTTCGTCGTCGAGTGCGACTTCTCCATCGCCGCCACGCGAGCCACGTTCCTTGACCCACACGTCAGCGTGGGCCAGGTGAGTGCGACCGAAACGTTGGTGTTGGCCAGGCGCATCGGTCACGAAGCGGCGATGCGGATGGTCCTAATGGGCCGTCACGAACGCATCGATGCCGACCGCGCACTGACGTTGGGCCTGATCACTGAGATTGTGGCGGACGATCGTTTGCTGGATCGTGCCAAGGAGCTCGCACACCTCATGGCGAAGAACTCACCGACGGCCATGGCGATCAGTCGCTACGTCTTGTGGCAAGGACTCGAGAAGCCGATGACCGACGCGCTGCGTTTGGGCTACTCCATGTTGATGGCGCACGCGAACCTTCATCCCGATGCCCAAGAGGGTCCGGCCGCCTTCCGAGAAAAGCGCGATCCCGTTTGGCTTGACGAGGAGCCCGGCGGACCGCTGGCCCATCGGCCCGAGTTTTGAGCATCGAGCGTCTTTTTCGACGCCTACGTTGAGCAACACTGGTCTTCATGTCCCTGAGCACGCACCGCCTCTCTGATTCGATTCGAGGGTTCGCAGGGCAAGGCGGGAGCGACAGTGCCATCATCACTGTGGACGGTGTTCGGCCGTGGTCGTACGTGGCGTTGGCAATCGGCGAGATCCAAGCCGCCACGGCGGGGAGTGAGCCAGGCGAAGGCCTGTCGATCGGTGTCATCACCAGAAACCGATCTCCCCACCTGGCCCTTATCGCGGCCACGATCGCCCTGGGTCACTGTTATTTGACCTTCAATCCCATGTTCTCTGATCAGGATCTTGCGAGCGACATTGAGCGAGTGGGGCTACACGTCATCGCGGGCAGTCGCGGAGATCTGGATCGTCCTGGTGTGAGAGAGGCGGCCCTCAGGTCAGGCGCTGCGGTCATTGAGTTGACAGATGGAGAGGAACCACTGGCGATACTTCGCGAGAGTGGACTCAATCGAGACGTGCCCGACCGAAGCGACATCGCCATTGCGATGCTCTCCAGCGGCACGACGGGAGTGCCGAAGCGCATCACGCTAACGTACGACAATCTTGCGGCGGCTATTGGACAGTTGGTCGTCACCAAGCCGGTCAGTCACTCAACGCCGACCGCTCAACTTCGCCCGGCGCTGGTCTGGCATCCGGTCGGGCACATCTCGGGCGCGGTGATGTCGATCGAAGCCTTCTCCGTTGGCCGACCGGTCATTCTGATGGAGCGTTTCGAGCCGGCGTTGTGGGCTTCTTTAGTTGAGCAGTACGAAGTTCGTCTGGGACAGGTAAATCCGACAGCCATGCGGATGATTCTCGACGCGAACATCGAGCCGTCACAGTTGCGCTCGCTCCGTTACGTGCGTGGTGGCACCACCGCGACGCCGCCAGAGCTGCAAGAAGAGTTCGAGAGTCGTTTTAACATTCCCTTTATGACGACGTATGGTGCCACTGAGTTTGCCGGTGCCGTCGCCAGTTGGTCGCCTGAGGACTATCGACTGCACGGCAAGACCCACGTGGGATCGAGCGGTCGACCTCATCCGGGCGTGCAGATGCGTACGGTTGACCCCATCGACGCACACGTCCTCGCCCCGGGCGAGGAGGGAATTCTTGAAGTGCTGGCGCCACAGGCGGCGAGCGGGAACGGACACTGGGTTCGCACCACTGACCTGGCCGTCATCGACGACGAAGGATTCCTGTGGATCAAGGGCCGCGTGGACGACGCAATCATCCGCGGCGGCTTCAAGGTTCATCCATCCAAAGTTGAGCGAGCCTTTAAAGAACATCCCGCCGTGCTCGATGCTGCGGTCGTTGGACTTGAGGACACGCGACTCGGAGCCGTGCCAGTCGCCGCAGTGGTCTTACGTGAGGACGCCGAGCAGCCGTCGATAGAGGAACTGCTTCTCTTTGTTGAAGGTCGCTTAACTCGCTACGAGGTCCCTACACGCGTCGTCGTCGTGGGCGAGATACCGCTGACGCTGTCGATGAAGGTGAGTCGACCGGCGCTACGGGCACTCTTCGCGCAGTAGGTTCTGCGTACCCGACCCGTCTCGATGATCTAAAAGTTGATGCCGTCGCGGCGTAGGGCCTTCACAATTTGTATGCGCATCATCTCTGATGAGCCGTCGGCGATGCGCGTTCGACGTAGTTGTTGCCAGGCTTCGGTGAGGTGCAGTTCGTTGGTAAGACCCATCGCTCCATGGACTTGAATGGCGTGATCAATCGCGCGTATCGCCATCTCGATGGAATACGTTTTCATCATCGAGACTTCGGTTCGAGCTTGTCGTCCTTCATCGAGCGCGCGAGCGGTGTCGAGCCCCATCAGATGGGCCGCGTGAATCTCCATGGCCGCGTCGGCGAGTGGAAACGAGATTGCCTGATTTTCGATGAGAGGCTCACCGAACGTCGTGCGCTCTTCTGCGTAGTTGAGCGCTTTTGACACTGCCCACTTGGCGAGCCCGGTCGCCCGAGCACTGTTATACAAGCGTCCGGTAGATATTCCGGACATGGCGTAGGTGAGTCCCTCGCCCGGCGCACCGATGACCTGTCGTTCGGGCACGAACGTGTCCTGAAAGCTAATAATGCCCTCGTCGCCTCCCGCGTGACCAAACATGCGAATCACGCTCTCAAGAAGGACACCGTCCGCGTGCATATTGACGATGAACCCCGTCACTCCGCCTCGGTGCTGGCTGAAGGCGGCACGATCGGTGACGACAAAGGCGAGACACCAGTCGGCGTAGGGCGCATTTGTCGACCACTGCTTGGTGCCATTGAGAAGCCATCCACCGTCCACCCGTTCGGCAACGGTACGCAGTCGCCAGATGTCGGATCCGGCGTCCGGTTCCGAGAGAGCGAAGCACGTGGTGAGTTCTCCATTCATCAGCCGGGGATAGACCTCGTCGCGAAAATCGGAGTTCATCAGCTGATACAGGTGGCTCGGCCCTCTCGACCAGTGACTGATGGCTTGATGTCCGAGCCAGTACTCGGCGCCGCACACGTCGAAGAGGGTCTCCCAGAGACGGAAGAGTGCTTCAAAGCCAAGTCCGCCACCGCCGAGTTCTTCGGCCAAGAGCATCGTGTAGAAACCAGCCGATGCCGACGCTCGACGCACCTCAGCGAAAGCTTGCAACACCTCAGGACTCAGGCGCCCGCCGCCGTCGTACATTGCGACACCCGCGTCTCGAAGCGCGTGCTGACGAGGGACGACCTCGGCCCGCAGGAACGCGGTCAGTCCTTCGACCTCAGACTGGTAGGGATCGTTGCGCGTCATCGTCAGTCGCGGGGGAGTCCGAGGACGCGTTCAGCGATGATGTTCAACTGAATCTGGTCCGTTCCTCCGTAGATCGTGGACGCCGGACTAAACAAGAAGTGTTCTTGCATGACTCCCGCCAGTGACCGATCGTTCGCCCAGAGCATCCCCTCAGCTTGGAGGAGAGACATACCGACGTTGCGGGCTAGTTTGGTCGCGCGCGTCGACAAGAGTTTCGTGATTGAGCCGAGACTGGTGAAGCTGGGGTTGTCGACGCCCTCCGCCGCGAGCCGACGTTGGGTCATCTGGGCCACTTCCTCTAACACGTAGAGGGCCGCCACTTGGTCGCGTTCCCGTGCGCCGAGAGAATCTGCCCGGCGCTTCGCCAACTGGCGCACCAAGTCAAAAGCTTGGCCCTTCATGACGAGGGAGGTCCCTGAACTTCTTCCGACGGTCGTGACAAAGGCGTCACCGGCGCGGAGTTTTAACATGCCTCCGCGGGCTCCGGGTACGCCACCCACTATTCCGCCCGCGCCGCCGAGACCGACTCGCTCGTTCATCAGCGTCGTCCTCGCGACACCCCATCCGGCGCCGACTCCACCGACCACGTCCTCGTCGTTGGCCGTCGCATTATCGATGAAGACCTCAGTGAAAAGTGAACGGCCGGTCATCTCGCGCAAAGGACGTACGTCGATGCCCGTTTGTTCCATGTCGAAGGCGAACCAGGTGAGGTCG
>Ga0182030_10003818_pt1 | contig 32153 bp, 36 predicted proteins | sample 812S3MmetaG_FD_121299 | JGI IMG/M metagenome (GOLD analysis project Ga0182030, IMG submission 121299) | Permafrost microbial communities from Stordalen Mire, Sweden - 812S3M metaG (Illumina Assembly) | ecosystem: Environmental > Terrestrial > Soil > Wetlands > Permafrost | place: Sweden... | reverse complement strand
AGAATTATATTGTTCTAATCTAATAAAGATATACTTATAGAATTGAGAAATAGTATTGTAGTACTTAATTAACAAATATACAAATTCACAATTAGATTCAGAAGATAAATAGTAATTAGAACCTCTTTTAAAGTATTCTATAAAATTAGTTTAAGTAGTAGTATTATAATACAAATACGTCTATACTATAATTCCTTAAAGAACACAGACTTTAGCTTTGATTTATACAGCAAATTCTAGAAAATAAAGAACTATATTTGTAATAGACTTATTAGTATTATTAAAGATTTCTTAAATTTCTAAATATATATTATTATTATCAAAAACTATTTTGTAAACTATCTTTACTACAATTATATTCTAGATCTAAGCTTTGATAGTATAGCATAATACTATATTAGAAATTTCTTGGTTTTTGTTTATATAAAACTTGCTTAAATTAAAAAAGAAAAAATATATACCTTTGCTACTAAGATCTAATACATTAGATAAGAATCTAGCAAGATAAACAAGATCTACTATATTATTATTCAAAGAAAATTATTATTATTAAAGACTAGATTATCCTATACTAAAAAGACTTTGTAATTCTTTTTGATTCAAGGGTTTTATACTTTTAATTACTATTTTTAAATTTGGAATCCAATATCTAGATTTTATAAAAGATATATTTCTTATAACAAAACACTATACTTAAGAGGCTAGAAATACTATTAATAAAGAAATTAAGAAAGCTAATTATAAATATTTAAGCCTTAATAATAGATTATTAGATACTAATATAAAATCCTCTAAAATAAATCTATTATCTAATCCTTGTTTTCAATACTAGAATTTATTTTTTTATAATATAGAAAATTACAGAAAGATATTTAGAATCAAGGAATTCTCTATACTTTTCTAAAGATCTACTTTTTTTATATATTCACAGTCAAAATATATATTTATTGCTAAGTTATAGTAAAAAAGATTATAAGATAACTTAGTATTACTTAAATCTTTTTTTAAAGGTCTAAATCAAGAGAAATATTACTATTATATTATACTTGTAGTACTTACTTTATAAGGGCCTTAATTTAGTACAAATAAAAAGATAATACAAGTTTATTAGTATTCTAGACGTCTAAGAAGAGAAGAGAGAGAAGCTCTTGTGTGCTAGGGTAGGAGCTAACGTAGCCTCCTCACGTGACCATGACACCAGGCATCGGGGAAGTTGTGGCGACGAAGATAAAGTAGGGATACCCACTCCCCCATTGGGGTTGAGTCGCTTAGGAGGGAGGGCATATTATCACACCATTGCTTCAGGTACCGTCCTCTAGCTGCCTGCTGCCCTTTGCTCTATTTCACTTAAAGATGACCACGTTAACAAAATTCTCCTTCTATTGTACGGATATACTCAGAGATATTGTATTGTTCTGACGTCACGAACTCTCTATATCAAAATTTATTATTTTTTGCCGTCAACCCTTTCATCTGCCTTACTAGTTAACGTTGCAAACTCCTTTTCTGGGCAGAGGAATATTGTGATAGCCATCAAACACGTTATTTGGATCATACTTCGCTTTCAAGCACTGCAGCTTTGCGAATCTTGCTTTCTCATATCCGTAGATACTGCCCAGATCCTCGTCTCCATGTGCGTAATTCTGATAAATGTACAATTTATCATATCCACTTGTCGCTGCAATCAGGTCTCGGACTTTGACACCATAGGAATTTGCAGGACCTTCTACATCATCGTCGCCAGCCTCCCAAGAAGTTGAGATGATAGGAATAATATTGTCCCTTCCTCGATTGGAGTAAGCAGTCGAGTCAGAAGCCACGGCATTTTCCCCTTGTTGGCCAAAGATCTCCACCAGCCATGAGGAGTGGCCGCTCCCTGGGTTAGTAGCTAGAAAATTTGCGAACGCGTCGTAAGAAGTACGCATCGTGGTTAAGTTGAAGTATTTCATATTAGCAGAATAATTATCTTGTCTCCCACCTTTAGCGCAAGCCAGCGAGAAGGAGCCGCCAGCGGATTTCGCGGGAAGGTCTGAAAAACTGATCATAGACTCGTTAAATTGTTGAGGTCTGGTCGCGTTGAACATTTTGGAGTATTTGAGCCCGGTTTCCCGTGTACCAGCCCATACTAGGTTGATTTTGATTAAGGGCTGTGGACTGTTAGGATTGTGAGAGGCATTCAAATATTATAGACTGACCGATGCGTCCCCTTCACTCAGTAGGAATATCAGAGCCAGCTCTCCAGGTTGATTGGGGATGATGTCGTTGATAACAGTGAGCACAGATTCAAGCTGATTGTCAAAAAATAGCATGTCGACATTGTAGTAAAGTCCGTGTGGAGCGGGATCATCGTAGGTCTTGAAAATTGTCTCAGTAATAACACCGAAGTTCTGCCCAGCCCCCCGTAGAGCATAGAAAAGATCTGCATTCTGCGTTCTGGAAGCAGTCACAATGCTTCCATTTGCCAATACGATTCGATGACTTAACACTGCATCAATCATGAGTCCATAGAGACCTTGAAGGCGCCCATGGCCCCCACCAATGGTAGCACCAGTTGCCCCCACACAAGGCGATACACCAACAGCTTGAGAAATTAGCAAGACAGAATAAGTTCTTAGACAGGAACATACGAAGTACTTTTCCGGCGTTATGTAATGCTGAAATCAAAGAACCAAAGGTAGTGCCGCCACCCACTCTCATAGTTGTTGTGTTATCTTCTGGGACAGCATATACAAACTTCTCCAGACGAATCATAATCGCATCTTGTATGGCAGCAAGTGTTGCACTGTAGCCGTGACCTCCCCCTTGTGCTAGAAACGAAATATTACGAGAGGTAGCATACTTGATCTAGATTTTTCGTGAGTTGCCCACGCTCTTGTTGGTCATTTGGAAACCTACCGTGACTGCAATGTCGTTCTCTGATGCTGGTACCACCACATAGTTGAAGGTAGGCTGACTATAAGTGGACCATCGACTAGATTCATTGGCCCAATTGGGACTACTTGGTGTATAAATTGCTGCTCCTGAGGAGAGCTGTGCACCTAAGCCGCTCACGATATCTCTTTCGGAGAGAACATCGGGGGACCGAACATCCAAAACAGGCGATGCATCAAATGTTTGATAGAAGATAAAGTTCCCTAGCAGGGTGGAAAATATTGTAATTGGTTTCATCCTTGGCGAGGGCTTCGTGTGACAGGAATGCCGGGTCGAATGCTACCGAGGACTTAGAATCACAGATGATACATGAAAATTACTTACATTTCACCCTATATATTTGTAGTTCTGGAATATGGACTTACGGGAAATGATATTTAGAACAAGGCCCGGCGATTGCGGGAAATAACATCAGCACAGCAAGATAAACTTGCGAGGCGGAAGGAGTTCTGATTAGCAACAACTCGACTCAAGGGTATCGTGAAAAATTCTGGTGGCGTAGCATCCTTATCTACGCCACGGCTCTCTTGAATCGAGCACAATGTTGGCAGCCTGTGATTAATGCAGATAATTTGATGTGGAACTTATCAGCCTGAATGGTCATAGTCGCTAGGGTTGATATCGTGCTTAGCGTTATGCGGCTTGGTTCTTCCAGCCAATCCAGCTCTAAATGTCTACGAGACGCAGCAGACAAAATGGACGCCAGCCCAGTATGTCTCCACGCCCCCAGCTATGATTTCACTTGCTTGCTGAAGATACCTTTCCATCCTTATTTCCGGAACTGCTATTTTAGATCAAGAAATTAGACCTCATTGAGGAGATATGGGCGTTATCCCGAGCCTAGCTTACGGCCTTCGGGATTCACGTGGCCGGTGATCATTACCGACCTAACGACAGGAGTTCGTGTAAGCTCCCTCCAGCGTCATAATATGTGTCCATACTGTGCATACTGTGTAATATCTAGAAGGATAAGGACCAAGTAGATTCGTCTGCCCCGCAAAGTTGAAGTTCATGTATCCAATATCGCCGACGCACTCCAGCTCCATGGTGACGGGATTCATTATGTAGATAAGCAAGGGTATAAAAATAGGTTTCTAAGGCTACCATAATGTGGCACGGCCAAAAACTGAGAGTGCTTGGGCTGTAGAGACACACTATGGAACGGTGAGAATGTTTTGCATTCCATCCAGATAAGGGTCTTTTAGCTCTAAAGCTGCAACGAAACTTCTCCATTATATGTAAGAGAGTTTTCCGCAGGTAATGAAAGAATACCTTGCAATGGCGAGATTTAATCAACACTGTGCTGTTGTAGCTTAATTGGTTCGGCGGTGACATTCAGGAAATTTTGGCGGCGTGGATCTTGGTCATACAACCACTCGGTGCTTCTGTAACAATTCTTTTACCCTCTCTACTGGTAACCCATCCAATCGCCGGCCTTCAAACCCAGTCCTCCCAGCACGCCCACCTATTATCGAGTTCAAAATCGCTTCTTCGGTGCACTCTGAAGCAGCTCGAAACATTGCATCAATGCTTTCGTTCTTGATCAAGTTGATTTGATTGAGCTCAACTGGGCCAATCCCCCTGACTTGGGGAATGGTTACAATCTCATCAGTTCTATTGGCGGTTGAAACTGCAAGGACGATGTCGCCAGAATGATTTCGTCCTATACCATGACCACCGACCTGAGCAAGCCCCACAATACAATGACGAGCGAGACGATTAAGTTGATGAGGAAGCATTGGAGCATCGGTGCTACGATTTTCAGCAACTGTTGTTTGACTGGGCACATTGCAATCCGAACAAAGGAGATTGGTTGAGGTACTAACATCAGAACAGTAACAATACTCCCATCATCCGCCTTTCCTCCAAGCGTCGAATCGACTACTTTTTTCTCGGGCCCTTTCTCCTTTAGCAAAATCTCCCCTATTGGCACACCTGCGATCTTTAGATCGTACGTATGTCCATAATTGGTCTGACACAATACCCCCACTGTGTAGACTTCCTCACCCTCCTCATTCCACTTCACAATCCTGGAACTTGTGCCTGTGCCACCAGGATACATATGGCAAGTCATTCCCGCCCCCCCGCCATGCTGGCCTTCAAGAACCTCATCCTGAGTAAGTGCATTGCTGAACGCTTGCATGATATCTTCTTCCTTAAGGGCCGAGTTGTGTACATCGTTGAGATACCAATCCGCAGTCTCGCCTACGACGGGAGTTCCATAATTATGAGAGATCTCATCCAAGTTTAACCCCTTTTCCCTGGCCCGTTGCAAAATCCATTGCCAGATGGAATGAAAAGTGATGCCGAAGCTGCAAGAGTTGGTTAAAGCGATGGGCTATTCTTGTGATTAACGTTTCATCTCCTCCCGAGCAATGAAAACCATACAGTATTGATATATCCCCAGTCTTTAATTTGATACGAGCCACTGACTTCACCGTTGCCGTTGAGGGTGTACATTCCTGCGTAGGAAGGGATATAGATGTCATCTGGGTGGCGGGGAAGGATGACAGTGACGCCTTTGCGGACGTCAGAGCCATCGTCTCCGACAGTAACCTGTCCAACATGAACACCTGGACATTTAAGCACGTCTCCAAATCCAGCTGTATTTTGAAAGGGGGTTTAGTTCACCTTTGACGTCGAGAATTGAATTCTTCGGTCCGGTTGGGAGTTGCCCTGGGGAATAACCCAAGTCTTTAATTGTCATGCGTACCATCTCGAAGATCTGCTCTTCTCAGTGATTCGATCAATACTGTCATTTCAAGTCATGTCCTCGTCCTATCTTATATAGCTTGTCATCGCGATGTCCTAGTACACCATTGCGCCAAGATCACTTGGCACCAAGATGTGAGTCAGACCGTGGAAGTTATCTGTATCGAGCAAGAAAATTTCAGGATTCGGTGATTGATGGAAAGGGGTTGGTATATAAAGTTTATCTACAGATAAGTACAGTGGCATATAAAACAATCCTTGCCAACCAAGCCAAGTGGTCCGCGATACGTAACACGTTCAAAGCTGATGGAGTGCCTCTGGCTGTCACAGTCCAAGCCCCTCATGTCACGTGGCCGGCTGCGATCCCCACTTCCTTTCACATGCAAGCCTCCAGGGATAATGACCGCTGTGTGTGAACCCTCAACATTAATCCTACCACTTTCTTATCGCCATGCTACTTGCCTTAGATCTTCCCATGACTTGCACATGGACAATGCGGTTCGAGATATGTACCATGGCCAACTCCTCAATATGAACGCCATTCCGCTAGATCTGTGAAACTTCAATTCATTTACAGATTTGTGTACATTCAACATACTCATCCTCCCCTCTGAACGCCATATTCAGTTTCCAATACCAACAGTCCCAATACCCCAACCCTTTCCATCAGACGGAAAGCAATGGGACGCAATTCAACCCAGCGACCTCTTTCTGCGGATTTTACACCCCGCCCCAGATCAATGCTCTTCTCAATACTTCCTTCCGTAGTCCAGTCACGTCTCCCGCGACTGCCCTTCGTCCGCAGATCCGCTAGCATGTATGGCCTCACGACCCGCCGAAAAGATTCTGTATCGCCAGGGTCGGGTACACGGACGCCAGTGGCAGATTTTGGAAACGCGATAGTGTTGAGGGGTACGCAGGCGGACGAAGAGCTATACTTCGCCGAAGGACTGAGTTCGGATGAAGACTTGGCACAACCGCAGACAAATGAGGGAGTAGACAACAAGGATATATCAGTGGTCTTAGAAGAAGAGAAGAGTGGGATTGGTTGGAAATTTGCAAATCAAGGGATGCCCGCCTATGCTCAATGTCCATATCAAAAACCACAAGCTAACAGACCTACAAACAGGACTCAACCTTCTCTCACTAGCGGCATCTGAATCCTCCACAATATCCCAGGACCCACGACTCGGAAATGCATCCTTCGCACGTCAGCTCTACATACACGCCATGACCTACCTTCTAAAGGCCCTTCCATCGGATCTCACAACGGAAGAGCAACTCAGCGTCCGCAGTGCGCTACCTACGGGCGTGGTCGACCCATTACATCTCCAGATCGGCCCTGCTTGCTCTCCTAAAGAGGCCTCCGATCAACCCTCTTTACTCCATCGCACGCTCGCCTCGACCATCGTGCAATTGTTCATTTTCTTCCGATACATTCTGCCATATCTCAAATATCTCCTCAGCGCAGCATATCAGTACGAGCGTGAACACAAAATCTCCGAGAAATTTATAACGCAAGGTATCGAAACCATTGATCAGGTTGGCAAAAGAGGGTTGAGTGCCAGTGAAGCAGTATTTGCAATGGGTGATGGTAAAGTTGGGCAATTGGTGTTGGGCGTTACAAGCTGGTTTGTGGAAGGTATCACAGGAGGTCTTCATGACGGAGTGGGTGAAGGCATGGCTTTACTAGGAGTGAGAAAACCTATACCCTCTTCGGATGCTAAAATTAAGACATGATGGGGTGGATCTTATGACTGATACGGGGAATGAGTTATGCTTTATGATACCCGGGATACACTCACTTAGATAGCGTTTTGGGAATTGGGAGCAATACAAACTAGATTTAGACTATGATATATGAAATCATTGCGGACATTCTTGGATTGCAAAGATTTGTGGGAAATAGGTAGTATCCTTGGCCTGTCTGAACATTGGAGTAGGTAAACTCTCATCCAATCCCAAATATATATATATATATATATTATACATCTTGTCATAAAACAGAGCACCCGTTACTTCTACTCCATCTATAGAATAGTTTCAGGTTATGAAATGACAATCATAGGCCAGAAACTTCCATCGAGAACGGAAATTAGAAGTCAGAAAGAGTACTCGGCACGTGATCGCTCAGGAAGAAGGCACGTGCTAGCGCCATTCAATTATCTTAGCGTTAAAAAAAAGTTCATTTGCAGGAGAAATTTAAGATGCAGACATCTCTTCCCATTCAGCGATAACGACGCCATTACTCTCCGCCATCTACATCCTCCATTTTCTTTATTGTAGATACTTCATTCTTCAATCTTGTCATTTCTAGTATTCGGCTTCAATTGAGGCCGTGTCTTTCCGGACGGAATCATGTTCAACGCCTGCAAGAGAGGCCCGACCTCGATATCCAGAGTGTTCCGCGCAGTAACAACAAATGTTCGAATACCATCGACAAGACCTTCTACACTCTCTTTATCGAATCTCAGCTCTGGAAAGCCCTTAATAGAGACAAGATGGTTGCACGTTTCGTCGCAATTGCAAAGGGGATATGGATTCCGCGACTCGATGCCCTCCGAACCAGCTCGAGACGATCGACCAGATAAACCAACTATGCCAGATTTTCCCGAAATCACAAAGTTTGATGAGCTTATACAACATAACCTCGTTCACCCTGTTGTAGTCGAGCAAATTACTAAGGGAATGGGTCATCACACTATGACACAAGTGCAATCGATGACCATCAATCAGGCTTTGCACGGTTCTGATATGTAAGTACATTCAACATGACCTTATCCGGCAAAAATCTAATTATTTATAGTATCGCGCAAGCACGAACTGGTACCGGAAAGACCATCGGATTCCTCCTTCCAACTATCCAAAATATACTTAAGAAAAGCCCTGAGCTCGCACACAGACAACGGTACTCCAGAGCACGAGCCTCCGATATCAGAGCAATAATAATCTCCCCAACGAGAGAGTTGGCCGAGCAAATTGGAAAAGAAGCGGCAAAGCTCTGTGCGAGCACTGATTTAAGAGTGCAGGTTGCTGTGGGTGGCGCGAACAAAAGGGAGATGCTCCGAAGGACTCAGAAGGAGGGGTGCCATTTACTTGTTGCTACTCCAGGCAGACTGAACGACCTCTTGACCGACGAATACAGTGGCATTTCATGTCCGCGACTCAATACACTTGTCCTAGATGAAGCTGATAGACTTTTGGACGATGGCTTCTCGAGGGATATTGAGGAAATCATTAGCCTATTTCCGGATAGGAAAGAGGTTGATCGACAGACTCTGCTGTTTTCCGCCACCATTCCCAGAGAAGTTATGCATCTTGTTCGGCACACGTTGAAGCCCGACTTCCATTTCGTACAGACTGTTCAGGAGGGCGAATTAGCAACCCACGAAAAAGTTCCGCAAAAGATAGTTACCGCAATAGCGATAGAGAACTACATGCCGACTCTTTTCGAGCTATGCAAACGTCAAGTTGAGAAGGCGGCAAGAGCGCATTCTGCTGGAGAAGAGGTCAAACCTTTCAAAGCAATAGTGTACTTCATGTCAACAGCAAACGTCGAGCTATCGGCGAGGATATTCGAAAATCTACGAGCCGAAGGTGGTGGGTTATTTGGAGAGCATGCTTTATATCCAGCAGAAATTTCCGAGATTCATGGCCAGCTTACACAACAAGCACGAACCCGAGTTGCCGAACGCTTTCGTCGTGCCAAATCTGCTATACTGTTCTCTACCGATGTTACTGCTCGCGGCATGGATTTCCCTGGTGTTACCCACGTCATTCAAATTGGCTTGCCTCCAAGCAAAGATCAATATGTTCATAGAGTAGGCAGAACAGGTCGTGCGGGGGCGGATGGGGAGGGTTGGATTATCATCACTGAGGAAGATCTTCACGATGCGCGGAGCCAACTGCGTGGCCTTCCAATTACCCCAGATTTAACCCTCGAAGCGGCAAAGGTTGATATGACACGCGATGCTCAATTGCCTGCATCTTTAGCAGCTGTGTTGAGTCAAATCGGCGCTGCGACTAAGGCTGTCGATCGAGGAACTAAAACCAGGGCATTTCTAGCAGCACTGGGCCAAATGAATGGCAAGCATGATTGGCAGGCGCTCGTTCAGTGGACTCGTTATGGCTGGGGATGGGAACAACCTCCAGCTATTCCTGCCCAACGCGCACAGCGAATGGGCTTATCGAAAATACCGGGAGTGATTATACAAGGGCGCGATACCCGAGGAGCTGAATTTAGTGACAACTACGAGGATGCGCTGAATGGAATTGCGAAACCCAGAGACAATTACATTGACGGAAGATCTGGAGGAGGCTTCGGCGATTTCAACGGAGGCAGAGGTGGTGGTAGAGGTTTTGGAGACCGAGGGGGATTCGGAGGAAGAGGTGGTGGTCGCGACTTTGGAGACCGAGGGGGATTCGGAGGAAGAGGTGGTGGTCGCGACTTTGGAGGCCGAGGTACTGGCGGATTTGGAGGAAGAGGAGGTGGCGGTGGGTTTGGACGAAGTGACAATACTAGAGGTCGATCAGGACGAAATCGCGAAGCCGCCGGCTTCTAATCCCACCTATTCCTCCCCCGATCAACCACGGATACTTCACACAGGGTGTAAAATAGGGCGGTATATTCTCATATGTATTTGCGTGTGGTGTATAAAAAGAGCAAGTTGTGTATGATCAATAGTCAAAAGATCAGGGCGTTAGGGACTCTGACCTTTGGCATTTAGGCTAGGTACTTAGATCAGACCATTGCAGAGCGTTATAGGTGCTGGGACTTGGAATGTTCTGATACTTTAATTCAACTCTACTTCCTCAATCATTTATATTTCCTGACGTGCCATCCAATTGCATCACCTCCCTTGACACAACATTTTGATTGAAGCAAGTGCTTCAGAAGCCGCCACCAATCAACCGATCAATGGAACTGCACAGATCTCCCTCAAGAGCGTTTAAGAATACGAAGATCGAACGCCAGTATGGTTCTTTAACGCATCAACCACGCCATAATATGCGGGATGCTTTGTGAAGTTCGCAAAATACAAATCAGCTGAGCCTTGGCCTGTGAAGACTCCAGGTACCCAGGAAAACTATATTTTCACATTAGCATATCTTCCTAATCGATATCTTCCCTGTTTTCATGGTCCTGATTGTAGGAGTACAACATACTGGGTCATAAAAATCCCAAACTGTTATCCCGATGCAGCCCTCTACCTGTACGCAGGCCCCCACTGTCGTCTCATAATCCAATGATTGCTGAGCCAAGTTTTCCACTGTCTCAGGCTCGTTGAGTCGGATGTCGACTTCGGTGTATGCGAGCTCGACATCCAGTTCTTCGAAGAGTTTTAGGTTGGTGATTTGGTCGTCTGTTTTGTCGTTAGTTTCAGTAAAACCGCATGAACTTAGGCCTAATCTTTCTCATTGACTTTCTAAGTCGGATGAAGGGGCATAAACAATTTCATGAGGAGGGGTGAAGTAGAAGAGAGAAAAGTCAGCAAACACACCAATACTCGGCGTACTTCCCACCACGAAATGCCCTTGCAATCCCACGCCATCGATCCTGATCCCCGCATCTTGCAGATATTTCACGATGTTCTCTCTCGCGCCATCCGATTTGGGCCCTACGTATTCAATATTATAGTCATTGTAATATAGTTTCGCGTGCGGATCTGCTGCTGCTGCAGCTGCGAACGCGATCTTGATATATTCAGGTCCGAGAACTTGGAAGAATGTGTCATTCCTGTAGGTTCCATCCTCATTTAATCCTTCATTCACCACATCCCAGGCATAGCATTGACCTCTCCAATGACCTGCCTCGTGAGTAACGTGGTCCACCAAAGCTTTAGTGAGCGTCTCCTTCGTCCAGTTGGTGCTGGTGACCCATTCTGCAAGCTGTGAATGCCAGACCAAATTATGGCAGCGGCGAATTTGGCCATGTTTCTCGGCGAGATCGATGACAACGGAGCCGGGCGTATAGTTGAAAACTCCTTGCTCAGGCTCAACAAACTCCCACTATTGTATCTATCAGCTTTGTATCTATAATCATCAGATATTTCTGGGATATTTTGTCGTCATAACGGGCCAAGGGGGAAGGGCATAAAAGAAATAAGGAGGAAATAAACCTTCTGCCCATTCGCAGGCGTTAGTTGTCCGAACTCTCTTGTGTCTGTCAGGATCTTGAAATAGGTAGTGTTTGATAGCTCGTCATTATCAGTTGCTGTCCCAAAATACTTCTTCCCAGCTTCTTTTGCGAGGGCGTTCAACTGGGCTGATGCTAATGGGATGGATATCATCGCCACAACGACGGCGTGGAGAATTGAAAGATGCATCTTGCTCTGTTTTGTTTTGGTTCGAGAGAAGCAACCGAAGAGAGAACTTTAGGGAAATAAATGGAGGGGGAAATGGGATAGAGTCCAAAGATATAATGACGATGGGGAAAATAGATCCACTCGAACTCATTCATCCGGAAGACAGAAAATCATTAGATGCAGGTCCAGAATACTTGCAGCGGGGAAACAAATGCCCTAGATATTTCTGCACAGCGCGGATAAACAGATAGTGCGAAATGAGAAGCAATTTGAGGAAGATTGTGGCTTCGTTGAGCCACTTGAGCCTATGGCGAAGTTTGGAGATCGAGATTGTGGCTTTTGAGATGATCAGCAGCGGGGCACAGGCCGTAGCGGAAACCGGTCTTCCGAGTCGTGGCTACCAATCAAGCATTGTTCTGCGAGGAAAGCCTGAAGCTATTTTATTATTATTTGAGGGTCCAGAAGTGGAGATGGCAAATCGTTGAGCCTAGCGGTTAAAATGCTTCTGGATAAAAGGAGGAATGGAGAAGCGGTGATACGCGAAAGGGGGTTTTAAGCGATCCTGCGGGGAGGATTCCGTACTACTTTTCAGCTTTCGACTAACTTGTAAACTGAAGCTCATCATGAAATAACATATCCTAACCTATGAAGTTTGTAGATCTGAGTAAGGTAGGATATGTAGATCATGCTTAAACAAACGGTTCAATTTCCCTCACCACCCAAAGGACCCCCCACCAATATCATATTCGTCCAACGGAATTTGCAACCCTCTCTCCTTACATTCTACCCATGCTTACTTTCCGAAATTTCCTGGGTGACCCGGGTAAATCTCGAGGAAACGCGGCCTAAATATGTTGTACCGAATAGGTGGGAGACCCCTCCCTTGGGAGACCCATCCCCTGCTGCTCAATGTCCATCTGTCCTTGGCAAATTTACGGGATGACAATGATATTCAAAATGAGGAGTATCCACACGATGTAGATGATAACCAGCACCGATAACGGTTGGGCGAAGAGCTTCAATGAATGGAAGCAAGTAGGATCGAGTGTTTAACAAGGTCAAGGAGACTGTAGCTGAAATGCGGCCTTATATCAATGCACCCACTACCCTCATCTGCCTGTGTAAACATCACGAGATCAAGAAGTTTTAGAAACCCGAAGTTTCTGCACATCCCCAACTTTGGGTATGATGTTGTTCAATAGACGATTTAAAAAGAAGATGGGAAATATAATCACTTTTCTGCATTTGGACGGAAATTCGCTATCTTCCTTTAGGGTATTAGGATAGTGGGCTTCACTGAACGATGGCATGGTCCTTTGTATTGATTGAGCCCCAACTGAAGTTGAGTGTACTGTCCTTTGGAGAATCTGGGTCAACAAATTCATTGACACAATCTTGGAACAAAGGGACGGTATGATGAGAAATCTCATTAGGTGAATCTGACGTGAGAAATCACGCAAACTATGCACAATTTGAGTATTCCTGTATATGCAGCCTTTGCAGAAATGCAGAGCAGGTATACAAACGCCATGCGCCTTGGTATCGTATCCTCATGCAGTCATAAAAACCTCTATCGTTCTCATATCAACTGGGCCTTGCAGACCAAGAATAGAAGATGTCAATGGATTTCAAGCAGAGACAAATCAGGATTGGCCCATGACTGCCCGAACATCCCAAACCAACAATCTCTTGTCCCAGCTCACTGTTGCACACCAACCCTCTGCACCAAACATGCACCAATCCACTCCAGTACAGAACTCAGTATGTCTGCCCATCTGGCCAATCTCCCGACCTTGTGTCATTCCTGCCCCTCCAAGACCTGGATGTGTTTGGGTTTGATTGGAAGTACCATCACTCCAGACTCTACAGGTCATGTCATAGCTGGCACTGAGTAGAACATCGCTTAGGTGGGGGCTCCAAGCAAGCTTTCTAACGGCATATTCGTGACCTTGCAATAAAGAAAGGGGTCCAGCTCGGGGCTGTCGGATATCAAAGGTGCGAATGATTGTATCAACACCACCAGTTGCAATGATATTCGGTCGGTATTTGTTCCAGTCATGGGTGAGACACTCAGATGGGGAAAAGCTTTGCCGCTGAGGTTGGCCAGGAGCAGGTGCTGCACCATGAATTGGAATCAACTGAACGAGGTGATTGGAGGCAGAGGCTGGGGTTCGCAGATCGAAAATTCGGAGGTGGGAATCGCTGGTGACAGACGAGAGGATGGAAGGTGAGTGGGGAGAGAATGCGCTACTGTAGGTGCAGGAATGGGTCGGAAGGGTGAGAATTGAAGTTGGGCGCTGAGGAGACCACTTTGGCAGTATTAGAAAATGGAGGGGTAGTGGGGTACAACAAACATACAACTTTGATTGTTCCATCCCAAGAACTGGAGCAGAATGTATCCTTTGATACCAGGTTCCAAGCAACAGAATAGACCTCCCGATTGTGTTCTTGCCAGGATTGGACAGGAAAGTCATTGAGGGAGATGTCGAAGAGCTTGACAGATCCATCACCACATGCAACAACAATCTGGTTTTCGTTGCTTTCAGACCAAGCAGTATCGTAGAGGGCATCTTGGGTATCGAACCTATTTAATTTCTTAGCATGAACAGGAGTTGACAGACTGATAAGCATACCATTTCTCAGCCTGGATTCCGTTTGCAGTCAATCCACAGATGTACAATCGACCATTTCCTACAAGACCAAAGTTCGCCGCACTATTCCCGGAGGTGAGCAATGGCTCAATGATGAAAAGATTTGAGGCTTTCCATGGTCTTGCACAGATTGAAACATCCCCAAGACAAAACCAGCAACGAATGAGGAGAACATACCTAGCAACAGCAATCCTGGAATCGAAGAACGGAGAGTATTTGACGGCATAACCGCCAAACGTCCCAGTTCGAAATTCCAGCATGCCGTTCATGATCTTGTTGTCGCACTCATGGAGTTGTTGGTGAGAAAAGCGAAAGCATTGTTGACAGATTGGAATTCGGATTCAATATCTCGACAATGGAATAATATTATTTTGACAAGGCTTCTGACAGCCGCGGCACTTTTAAGCGAGGGCGGTGAGGCGTAACCTAAGTGAAATGGCCCGGATTGCCATGGTCATGTGATCGCCGGTGGCGGGCCGTACGCCTTTATTTGACCAATTCTGTCAGTCTTCAAGGAGCACTAAGGGTTGAAGGTTATGGTTTTTGGATATCTACCCGTATGGGAGAGAGTATCTGAGGGAAGGCCTGAATATATATCAACTAGGGTAAGGAGCCAGGCTTCAGCAGCATCACCAACAACGGCAGCTCCTTCTCAACATCACCTGCTAAACCTCACTACAGCTTTTGAACCCAGAGGAATATGGATGCATTTATATCACGAAAGAAGAGAAAGCACTCTCCAGTACCCGTTTCTGTGACCTCGAACGAGAAAATCAGTGCCTTTAGTGCACTGGATGACGATGACTCCACGGATTTCAAGCTAGCTATGCTATCTTCTTTGCGTCCATATATCGAGCAGCATACTGTCCTCGATATCTTATTAGCACATGGAGGATCAGTCGAGAAAGCTTCGGCGTCCATGAAGAACCTCGAATCATCTCCAAAGAAGTCGTCCACCATTGGATATCAAAGTTCGCTTTCCGCATTCGTTGCTCCAAACCGGACGGAAGATCCAGGAAGCCCTGTAAAGAAGCCCAAAATTCTTCCCAAAAGAGGCAGAATTCTCCATCTTTACAGTCCAGAGGATGTGGCAATCCATACTCCTTGTTCGATCATACACAATTTTCTTCCGGCTGACGAAGCGAACGCGCTGCTTGAAGAGTTATTGGAGGAAGCACCAACTTATAAGAGAATGACGTTCAAGTTGTTTGATAGCGTTGTTCAAAGTCCACATACTGCATGTTTCTACGTTGAAGGACTGAAGGAGCAAAATCGTCAGAAGACAGAGTACATTTACAATGGTGATCGATTAGATGTGAGTTCTACCTCCTGGTCTTTTCTTGGGCCCTCTTTCTGAATACTCTTCGGTGATATTTGGTCTTTACCAAGCTGGTCTAATACTTCTCAGGACGTCCGGCAACTTACTCCACAAATGAAGAAGATATCACCCAAGGTCCAGGAAGCCGTCAATCGTGAGATCGCAACTCGAATTCAAACCCATTACAACGGCAAAAAGCTCAAGTACCAGTCTCTTGGCCCATGGAAACCGAACGCTGCATTTGTTAATTGCTACAACGGAGGTGCAGAAAGCGTTGGATATCACAGCGATCAGCTTACCTATCTAGGACCTCGAGCGATCATCGGATCTATCTCTTTGGGAGTGGCAAGAGAATTTCGAGTTCGACGCATAGTTCCTCAAGATGCGGACAAAAAGGGCTCCTCTGATGAAGAAGGGCAGATCGCTATCCATCTCCCACACAACTCACTTCTAGTAATGCACGCCGATATGCAAGAAGGATGGAAACACAGCATTGCCCCGGCACAAGCCATTGACCCACATCCAATCTCTGGGAACAAGAGAATCAATATCACATATCGGGATTACAAGTCCAGTTTGCATCCAAAGTTCACACCGAAATGCAAATGCGATGTTCCCACAGTGCTAAGGGTTGTGCAGAGGAAAAAGGAGAACTGGGGAAGATATTTCTGGATGTGCCACGCAGGGAATGTGCCTGGGAAGGATGGATGTACTTTCTTCGAATGGGCAGATTTTGATGAAGATGGCAATCCAATATGGAAAGGAGGAAAGAAATAAACGGGCCAGTGAGTGATGGAGGAATCTAGCTGAGAAGTTGATTCATCGGTACCAGATTCAACGATCTATGGACATGAGCGTACCTCAGTACCTGCACCTTGGTTTGTGCACCCCTTGAAAGACCCTCGATAAACCACTCCTTTTTTTCCCCAGTCGATAGAATTTCGCCCCTTTATTTCTATGCTCTCCTCCCTTTGCATCTATCGGTGTTTGGGGACAATTCATGGTTCTCGCCATTGTCTCTTTCGGCTAATGGTATCACAACTTAGGGCCCTACGTCTTTCCGCTTCACGTGCAATTTAGATAGTGACTGGGCTAAGTGTTGCAGAGCCTCAAAAAGCACGAGTTATTTCTAAATCACCTCCTATGAAAACCTCTCCCACCTACACATTCGAATAGCGCAATCATAGAGGACCACTACTCAGTTCTCGATGTTTCTATCAAAGTCTCCACGGAGATCAAAATTTGTACTGCGCCTTGGCACTTCAACTCCGACCCGACAAAAATAATTCCAAAGGCATAACCGAATAATTCAAGAGTCTTTACAACGCCCAGGAGAAATTGAAGGATCAGAGAACGAAAGCGATCTACGATGCCCAGAAAGCCGACCACGATCTCGCAGAATGGAGACGTGAACGTGCGGCGGCAAGAAGCGACAGAGAGAACACACTTTCTGTGGAATGTTTGGAGGCTTGGAGAACAAGCAGGCAGGGAAGCGGTCGAGGAAGAGGTTCCTTACGCGGAAGATCTGGCATATATTAGGGAACGAAACCGGAGAATTTCCCAACAATGGGAGGAGACAGTCACTCGCATGGAGGTAGAGGCAAGAGTTGCAGAAGAAGTCTAGCAAAAAGCACGCGTCAAAAGACGAAATGCAAAATGAGCGAGGAAGCTGGAGAAAGGATAATGTGCTACAGACAAGTAAGCTCAGCGGAAAGAGTTGGCTGCCAAAGAAGTAGCTCGAAGGTAGAAAAAGCGAGACTTGCGGAGGAAGCGCCGATGTGAGAGGAACCAGGAAGTAGACCTTTCAAATTCAAGCTCAAAAATGTGATAAAGAATATGATTTACAAGTATGCTCTTGTCAAAAACGCCAGCAAGAAGCCCGCCTCACTCCGCGCTTCACGGGTCAATTTGGAATTGCACCAGCAGCTAACAAGATGTTCTACTAGATCAACTCTTTCAAGTTCTCCGTCCTAGAGAATAGTTGTATCAATCATATGGATACGGAGACTTTGGGGATGACGAACGAGACTACATTGTTAATTCCACTATGAAGATACTTTGCTTCTCCTTATTCATTTGGACAGTTACTGATCGATTAGAGCCAAGTCGACAGCCTTACCCACCTCGCGCCGAGCATCAACGCTCTTCCCAATCTCCATTACTCTACAATCGATGGCTTCTCACCTATCGGTATTCAAGTCCTCGTCACCCGCTACTTCAAGTCCTTCATACAGCTTCGTACTCTCAAGATTCAGCTGCTGGATCGAAACTTCTGGGGTCCATATCAAGATCAACAGACCCCGAATGATAGTCGCTGGAGGCATCAGAGTATGGAGAATTTCGTGCGGACCTTGAATACTATGCTGGGCGAGGTTGGGCTCGAGGGCTCGTGTCAAAGAAGGCGCTGCTGGATTTGGACCAGCCCTTTAAAATGAATGATTCTAGGGCGCACCTTAAATATGACTCTTAGGGGGGTGCATAATGCAGATTTGTAAGCTTATACGGAAGGAAGTCTTGCACTCGGAAAACATGTTCAAGATCACTATCATATTCTGGCACAATTTGTTCTGAAATTTTTGTAATTATTGTTGCAAATGTCAACTTGCTCTCTCCATCTAACCCTGTTTCTTACCCTTTGCTTCATACTCCCTCCAAACAGCCATCACCTCCTCTCTAACATCCATACACCCTTTCCCATCCTTGATAACCACAGCCTTCTCCCCCATCACCCCCTCCACAACCTTTAAATGCTCCGCCGCTGCACTAACCAAAAACATCTTCTCATCCGGCAAGATCACATCCCGATAATACGCTTCTCTCCACTCTTTCCCGTCGTCCGTGAGCTTGAGTGGGATTTCCGCACGAATGGATTCTGCTGCACCGTCCCATTTGTGTAATCCCGAATTCAATGGTGAGTTTGTGGAGGAAAGCGGGGCGTGGATCTGGATCTATGTCAGAAAGTAGCTCATGTGGGAATATTGGGGCAAGGAAAGGGGATCTACTTGGGCGTAATACTGGAAGCCGTAGCGAAGGAAATAGGGAAGGACAATCTCTCCATGACGAAACCATGCTTCGGAGAATTGTTTTACGTTTAAGTTGGGGTTGCGTTTTAGAAGGGCTTGTTTTTGTGGTATTTTTGCTGCTAGGTGGAGGGATATGGGCTGAGCGGAGTGGAAGATGGCTTTGTATTGGGAAGCGAGTGGATGAGCTGAGGGGTTCTTTATATGCTTTAATCTCCTCTAGAAGGGAGAGATGTCGGAGTCGCGAGATGCTGGCTCGGAGTCCTGGGACATTTGCTGATTGCAGAAAGCCACGCCAATCTTCGCCTGTCCCCAAGTCGACACTCAATTTCATAACCTTTTCTATGTCACTGAACAAGCATCCTAGAAAATGTGAAAGCATTGATGCTGACATACATGGTTCGAGGAGGCTCTGCTACAGATATGACCTTGTGGAGGAAATAGATAAGACATGTAGAGATTGACCAATGTGCGGGAAATCCCAAAGCTGCTAATATGAGAATTTTACTAATGCCATCTACGTCCTACTTGAACAAAATATTCGATCACTATCAATCGCCTGTCGAGCCCCAATAGATTATCATACCCTGGATGCCTCGCCACAATGTTTTCCTCTAGCCCTTCAACCTTCTCAACCTTTCTTCACCCCTTCTCAACCTTGGTTCATTTTTGTCGAATGGATCAAGATACTTACGCCTCAAGACATGGCCCGCTAGCATCGCGGCTTGCTGAATACCTACTTCCTCGGCAATTGATCTGAGTCTCTGAATCACCCACTCCCGGCACTGTTCGGTCGTCAAATCCTGCATACCAACCAAGTACAGCGGCCATAGCACAAAATAGGTGAGGGAGTTTGAAAAGGGACCATAACCACGTAGACGTGTGCTTTGTGGTATGCTGGCGAGGATATCGGTTTGTAACCCCATCTCAATTTCCACAGAACGAGAACTCTGATCTGCAGCTTCGATCCCGGAGAAGATGGGTATTCCAGCTGAGGCGTCCTCACGAAGTTGGTCGCGGATCATGCTGTGGAGCATGATGCGGCATGTCTGTATCGCGTTCCATGTCTTAGATTCAGAGTTATCATGGTAGATATGACAAGGTGTGGATTCTTCTCAGTATAAACCGTATGATAAGGCCACACCTTGTGGGCATCTTGAGTGACAGCGATGAATCGCCTGTCGAGCTCTAGGGCACCTTCAACGATCTTTCGAGGGTCCTTAATTTGAAAATGAAAGACTCCGGCACGGAATATTGTGAAATCGGTGATGACACTTGAAACTTTCCATCTAGGACTCGCTCTAACCACAGAATTTGTGATCGCTTCTCGTAGTTCGGTGATGTAGGCCGGCATAGGGATTGCGCGCTGAATGCAACTGGTGACAAGGTTTGAGAAGACTTGCCCGAATAAGTGCTGCCCAGCTTCGGTGCGAAATTGTTCACGGCCTCGAAGTTTCACAAGGGCCGAAGCGCCTTTGATGTGCTCATTCCATGCCACCATTGAATTTTGAGTGGACCCAGCGATTATTTCAAAGATGCTCAAGATCATGACGGCAAACAATGTGCTATCTTTCTTGGCAGATTCAGGAGATCTCAACGCAACGTTAGTCAATTGAATAGCGGTCATGTAATCTTCCCTCGCTTGAACCATGAGTTCTGGTGAGTGAATAGAGTTTGAGAAACTTGCAAGACCGACAGCGTTCATGCTCTTAACAACAATTTCATCCCCTTTTGCCTGATTGCACATAGTATTGACAACCAGACTAAAGATGGGATCCCAGTTCGTTGAGTTGGAAACAAAGAAATTGATGGCGCGTTCTTGTAAGGATGGGTTCATCGAGTAGGTCGACAGAAATTCCATGGCAAAGAGCTGCCGCACGTGTTTGGGGACATAGAACGTGGGTGCTGAAGATGTTGACTTGGGGGTTGGTCTCTTGGCGATTTCGCGAGACTTTGACTTTTAATGACAACATCGTTCTCATTACGGAACATCAGATCCAACTGATTGCGATAGCCGGGGCAAATGCGATGCGTGTGGATGCATTGGGTACAGGAAGGAGTCGCTCGGTCACACTGAAATTGGTTAGGGGTGGGGATAAGCTTTTAGAGATACGAGATTTGATCGATATCTTTAAAGGTGTTGCTTACCCGTGTTTTGCGTTCCCTGCATGACTGACATGCTTTTGAGGGCTTTCCGCAATAGACCATTCTCACGAACTTTATGAATCACAAGCTTGTGAATCACGAAGCTCATGAACAAACAAGATTGCAACGACTTTAAAAAAAGGGGCCAAAGACTGAATCAATACGTCCCGATATTGAGGGTGTCTTAGTAGTTATTATATGAGGATCAGTCTCCCCAGTCAAGTCCTCAGCCTAGAGTGATTGTAAGGCAATGAGGCGTCTCGCCGTGCTCGATGCAGCGCTTAAACAAAGCATCCATGAGACTCAAGCCCAGTTTCTTAGGAGATCATAGCTCCAATATATGAGTATTGGACACAAGCTGGGGGACTCGATGGAGAATGGTGTTCTGAGCTTACCGTAGCTGAGCGAGCTGAATAAGGTTGCACCCTCGCTTGACTCTGTCCCATTCAGGATACCTTGATGTAGCGTAACCATCACGTGAAGACCTTCCCCTGAGTCGACGTCCCCCTTAGCAGAGACTTGGTAGAAATTATAATTATCTTGAGATCGAGAATATAGGGCCTCCTATTCTTCACGATGCGCAGGCAGGAACTTGAGTGAGCTCAATTGAACCAGAAGCTCACACTGAAGCTGATGCTCAGACTTCGTACGTAATGCCACCAACCGACAGGGATATACAGACACTCTCCTTCTTCCAAGATACAGTCCATGTAACGTGCCTCTTTGAATTGGGGAAATTTTTCATGAGCCTCACTTTGTTCATGCTTTGTGCCATCCCAGCCGGCAAGGACACCGACATCTGTAGCACTCGTATTGCCCATGTCAATACCCCCATCTTCAACTCCTCTTGCGTATAGATTCCCACTTTCTCCCGGTGCATATAATCTTATGTATTTTTTGCCAACGACTTGCGCTAGAATGTTGTGATAAGGATCCGTGTGTAGGGGGCTGATCGTACCAGCAGGGCCAAACCATGCATTTAGTAGAGGCGCGTCGAGTTGAGGGATCTGTGAATACTTGTTTGCAAGTGGAGACGAGTAATGTGGAGGCGGTGGAGTCGTATAGCAATAATCTGGGATAGCGATATCCAAGCGTAAAGATGGAACCTGAGCGAAGAGATCGTGCTGTGCTAGATAGCCTAAAGCAAGAGCTGACGAGGTTGGATTTTGAAGGATATACTGGTCCATAAACTCTTTGAACGTGAGTATCTTTTGACCCCAACCCTCGTCAACGTAACTTCTGCCAGTCTCTATCGGAACAAGTCGCCGTCCTCCTATTGTCTTCGCCATGAGATATGAAGGGGACTTCCACGGATGCTCATTGCGCGCAGGCCAACTTTCAAAAGCACCAGTAATTATGATGGGCTCCGGACCAAGATCTGGATTTCGTGGGTGTTGCATGTGTTGTTCAAAAGCATCGAATGACGGCGCCGACAATCTTGGAATGGCATTGGAGATGGTCGGTACGAAAGAAAACGAGGTAGGAAAATGGTCCGGGCTAGACTCCATATGAGTTCCATTAAGTTTTTGACGCTTGGGCTGTGGCTGACGGTCGTCGTGCTTGATGGAATTGGAATGATAATTTTCGAGGAGTTGGAGGATAGCACCGATCGCATCCCTCGTTGAATCTTCTGAAGGTGGTCCTGCCATGATAAGAGTCATGTCTATCGTTCTCACGATCTCATCCATTATCCCATCTTCCAAATTTGGAGCATGATGTAGAGTCTCAATTTGGCTATTCGGATGCCCCCAAATACCTTTGACGACAAATGCAGAAACCTTCAGCAGGCTTGCCTCCCGATGAAGCTCTCTCCAGCATGCCGGGACGTCCTTGAACGGGAATGCATAGAACTTTTCTGTCGCAAGCGTGACCAAGTCATCCAGCCTCTTCATTGTCAGATCAAAATCTCCAGTCCGGGTCCGAATCGCATCGCTCAGGCGGGCCAGGAGCGCCAGAATTGGTTTGCCACAATCCCGCAAGGTCTTAAATTTGGGAACGACTTCAGCCTCTGAGATTTCCGGCTCTGATGGTCGCCGCTGGAATTCAGAATATCTGCGTGAATCGCAGAATAGACCGATACAGGTATCGATGAGCCCCCTTGGTAGCGAAGCGTGGGCATGCTTCAAGGAACGACTCCCTTCTACGAGAGCGATATCACTGTCTCGACCGAAGACTTTTGAAGGACCCATTGCGAATTTTGCGATTATGACTGTCTGGTGATACGGTTGCTATAGCCTCATGAATTATATGCTGAGCGCGTTTGTTTTATTTAGGGGTGCATTTCTAGTGATAATGGCCCACTTTTTGATAACCTCCTCCTACGCTACGTCCGTACCGCGTGCTGCACATACTAGTACCTACCTACTCTACAAGCGCAGTGGCATCTAGTGAATAAGTACTATAATTTTAGCGACTGGAACGCAGTACTTTTGCGACTTAGGGCACTCAATCTTAGGGGTTATCAGCGCTAGATCCCGGAAATTCTAAAGGATTATTTCAAAAGCCCAGGTACTTCTATTCCCTCAATCGTAATAAATGTACAGAAGTGCAACTATAAATTCTCCCTGCCTCAAGCTCCTGTCGCGTCACCCTTCACTCAAGAGACACATACGTCGATGGCCTCTACTCCAATCTCAATTGGTACAAGGGCCAAAGATTTGGAATATCCCCCGGCATTAAGCAAGGGAGTCGCTGCTGCTGTCACACGAACCTTAGAATCACGCTTTATTCCATTCGGTAGAATGGGACCTGCAATCACAACATCAGATCTCTCCAATAACGCAATTTGTTGTTATTATAATTTGAACAATAACACTTGACGGCCGAATATTGCCCAGGTTGCGAGTACCCAAAGCGGGAACTATGCCACATCACCCACCACATTTATGAGCCGTGGGATATGCGTCTAAATCCGAAGTCATTGCGAAAAGATCGTCCATCTTAGCATGATAGATACATACTCACTCCAACCCCATGAAAACGAATCCCTCTTTGACAAAGCGAAACTCAATAATGGCTCAAGATATCAAAGCAAGTATATCCTACCGGCACGACCCAGGTAACGGCTCTCTCCCGGACTCCAATCACGACGCCGAAATCCTCGTCAGCCATCACGACGAAGAAAACCACAAAGTCCTCATTCACGATATTCGCGGCTCAGAACCCTCATATTCATTAGACCTGCATGGATTTCAACCTCAGACCTCTCTCAACTACTCACCCGTTCCGTCGATGAAACTAGTAAAGATGCTTTCTTCACACAAATCTCTGACATGCTTAAAACCCTGTCCGTTGTCCTTATCCCCGTTAAACATTCATCATATATTAAGTAATGATATAGTACCGGCGCCAAAGAAATTATAATCTGGGGCCAAGTCGTCCGCCAACTACCCCGCGACTCTCTCTCCGCTCGCCAATTCAAAGGTGCAAAAATCCAAGCGCCATCAACCCGCGCTCACGTCGACATCGCACCCATCAGTGCCCCGCATATCGCAGAAACTATGATACTGAACGTCACCTCACTCCACCAATCCTGTAAACGCTGGCAAATCCTTGGTGTGTGGTGTCGCACCAAACCCGTGTCTCGTAATCCATTGGTGCTAGCTGATGCACGCAGTGTACCTGATAGTGATTTTAAGGATTTGAAGCGGGATAGGACGTTGGTACTAAAGTAAAGATGGTTATGAGTATGGTTGGAGATAAAGGGTGGAGAGAGCATAGGTGGTGTTATCGGGGTGCGATGGTGCCGGGTGAGATGTGGATTTTTAAACAGTTTGATTCCGAGAGGAAGGGGGGAAAGGGTGGAGGTGTGCGCATACGAGTATTTGAGTTGGAGGCGAGAGACAGCTTGGAGGTTAGAGCTTTGGTTGGGTATTAAATAAGTATCGTATCGCGAGGTTGTGGTGAAGGCCGGTTGAGAATATCAACCGTTACACCAACTACAGAATTTCAAAGACTCTCAACCCTTGATTGGAGGAGTTAGATGACGAGAGAATATATGAAGATGTTTTAGTGCATCTAATATTCAAATTGATATTGATTTGAATGTGGGTGAGCCGATGGCCTGGCCCATGGTCCAACCAAAAGCCTCGCAGATTTCTATACACTTTCTATTTACGTCGAAACCCAGAGATTTAATCAAAAAAGGGAAAGAATTTTATAGTCATTAAAAGCTAGAGTAAGTTCTCCATCCTGCTTTGATATACACCCAATAATAAATTGAGTTATAGCGCGCCTCTAAGTATAAGGACAAACTTGCGCCCTACCCATATATTGACAAGATTGTGAGAATTTTATCATCAAATAAGTTGCCAAGTATTGTAGACGCTTTCATTCTAATTGTCTTACTAAGACTTAAACACGGGGATAATTCGCCAATTAATCTTCTTCTCATACCATTTAGCCTTTCTCCTTTGCGGCGAATATAAAAAATTCGCCACTACCATGCGACTTTGCTTAAGCGCGATAAGGAAAGTATTTTTACCCCAATGTCCAAATAACACCGTGCTATATAGTTTGACAAGTAGGATAGGCGCGAAGTTTGTCTTTGCAGAAGTTAATAACGAACCTAGTCATACCTCTACGAGGCGAAGAAGAGCTTCTTGCATCTACTGTGGGAAACCCCTCGATTGGTAGCCCAGCTTAAGTATAAGAACTTAACTAGAAATAATACTCAAGCATATCTTCATCGAAGGCTATTGAAAAAAGAGGATCTGACTGACAAATTGAAGATAAGAGCTGAAAGCGTAAGGTAAAACATGGGGCTTCATGTCGTTTTTCATTATGTAATCCTAAATGAGGTGAAATTCTACATCCCGACACATGGCTTGCTCATGATACTTCCAGGACAAGTACCCAACATCAAGAACCATTTTTCTTGCCTTTTCTCATCGGTGGAAACATAAAACCTGGGTGCGCAACTGTAAACGCTATCGAAGCCAACGCAACCATCGCTCCATCCAGCACCAAAAACACTGGTTCATCCCTCATCCTCGGATTGCCCCAACCGCCCGCCATCTCTGGGAGGCGGTATATACACCGTATAAGGATGGTAACGAAAGCAAAGCCGATGGCCCAACAGAAAATCCTGAATCGTAAAGGGCTCCTCGTGTGCACATCGTTGGGTAGTATAGGTGCATCTAAACTCGCATCTGTAGTGCCCTCCGCCTCCGCTTTATGTTCTGTTCTAGCTTTCCTCCTACTCAGAAAGAAGTCCAAAACCAGAGTTCCACACACAGACATCGTAACAACCTGCAACGCAATCCCCGCAATAATCAGTGCATCCCCTGCTTTCAACAACGCTTCATTCGAGGCTTTCGCACTCGCCGCCACCCCACCTCCAATTGCCTGCACAATGATGCTCCCCAAATCGCTCCCAATAAAAATCCACGGGTACCACTTTGCCTTCAATCTACTATACTCCGGCCCACAGTATAACACCATATGTTTCAGCGTCAAATATATCCCCGCAGCGAGGAAACTAGGCGCGAGGACGAGACAACAGATCTGCATCTCGAAGCCCGGCGTCGACCATGGGTTCTGGTGCATGATGAGACGCCCGATATAGCCGACCATTTCACCAAATATGCCGAGTCCGACGGCGAGCATGAATGTCCATGTTCGTTTCCATGTTCCGATGACGAGTTGCGCGAGGAGGAGGACGCCGAAGAGTACTGCGAAGAAAGTGTTTGCGCCCAGGTTGGGGTAGTAGCCGTAGAGCGTACCGCTGACGGGACAGTCTGGCGTCACGGCGACACAGAGGTCGTAGTCGTTTTTTGGCATGTTGTAGAGGGGCAAATTTTATCCGAACCACTGGAATGTCGCTTGCTGAATGGCCTACAGCACGTTGAACCCTGTGTGTAGAGTGTTGACGCTACGCAAATAGGCAACGTATGCCTGATAGCGGCTTCGAAAGGGCAAGGAACGAAAAACAATTAGAGAAGGGAAGGAAGAAATTATAGAGAGCGAGTAGAGAAACGCAAGTCAAGGTAAGATCTTTCATACATATATGCACTAGCTATTTAGCCTACTCGGGATGTCACTCGGGATGTCGCCCAGCCGAGTTCTTATCAGGATGGTGGCGTTAAGATGAACTTGTTTTTCTGCCCGACTAATGAAGATAAGGTAAGGCTTAGAGGAATAGTGGGATTCATCTCAGGCAATTCTAATGGCTGCCGCTCTGACACACACTTGTTACGGTGGTGCAGTTGGCATGGAAGATCACTCTGAGTGACGTGCGTTAGGGTCCTCTAGGATGTAGAATAGGCACAGTGAATTTGTTCCTAGACGCTAAGATATAGCGATACTAAGCCTATTCGACGCCATTGATTCAACGGTTCAAGCACTATCTCGCCAGAATTACAGAACCTTATTGCCGGTTACGGTAACCGAGACCTTCTATACAATCCAGGACAAACATCATCTATATAAATTGTTATCTATCCTCCTTAATTATATCTCTGATTTAGGTATTCAATTTGTTAAACTATAGCAATTGATATTGATACAGTTGCAAATATTGCGTCAATCCGTTGAGGCGAAATTAAATACTATGTGCAACGGCTTAGAGAAGATCCTGCAAAGTCGGTGATATACTTTGAGGTTATCGGCCTGCGAATCTTGCGTCATCCTTTTATACTGCAACTAGAAGACTCTCGTCGATCATGGCCTTATTAGGTCCTCGAGTAAACCAAATTTCGTCCAACTTTAGTTTCAAACTCCCCTGGGGTCGTGGACTACATCATCAGTGCTCTCTGTGCCCTCCTGTGAATTCTCTGAGCTCATTGTCAGTTCTTGCCTAGCCATGGATTCATACCAGACTGACCTTGAATGCGTCGACCAAACCCGCTACATTAACACCAAGTAGAACCATAGCAACAACCTGTCCAAAGCCCCATTGCATCTCGGAATCCCCGTCTGATAATAAATACTCATTGGCTGACCTCAGGCTGAAAATTGAGTACAGATGAACGGGTAGTTGAGTAGCAGCCAGCAGCAACAGAATGTGCCCAAGCTTCCCAGAAGCCTTGAAATAGAGCCGCTCTAGATTCTTGATTGACATAATCCACGTGTAAATAATAATGGGAAGATTTAGGGCCCAGCTCAAGATGATGAATATATATACGCATGAAATGAGAATCCATGACTCGCCATGAGATTTCTCTTGATTGAAAATTCTGCCGTTTGAACATCGACCTTTGATGTTATCATTCCAAGAATGAAGGCGGATAACAAAGATAATTGTGTATGTTAGATATAGAACAGACCAAATAAATATGACCGTGTAGCGGAAAGTGAGCTTCTTGTGTTCCTTGCCGAAACCGGGAACGAGGGCGCAAAAGGAGATGCTGGGTGATCGTTAAATATCCGAAGGGGGGCATAAACTAGTACTAAGATCATGGAGAATGAATGGGGGAGGACCTACCCCACGAAACATACAGTATCATATAAGATGCGCATATGATAGAGCGTCAAAGTCGAATATTGAGAAAGTGCCGCAACTAAAAGCGCAATTCCTGATAAACTCCATCAGTATCTCTAGGACCTCTTAAAGGAAGATAAGACCAACCAGTCAACGCTTGTACATCAAACCCCTCAATAAGAACACGATCTGCGATTTTTTGCCTGGTCTCAAACTTCCGGATTTTCGCTTCTTGTTTGGATCGAGTGGAAGTTCGGACCTCCTGGGTCTGTTTATATTTGCGATGAACGATTTCAACTCCAAGCGTGAAAGAGTAGAAGGATAGAAATATTGAGATGGAGGCTTGGGCTATGAATGATACCAGAATCTAACAGGTCTAGTGAGCGAAAATACGAAGATGGATTTAAAAACGATGCCACTCACCCCAATACCAGCAATGTCGGGATTCGCGTCACCTACAGCGGTACAGTTGGGGACTAACGACAATGCCATGTTGCAAAATTGATGAACAAGAAGGGCAAAGAAGGGTGTATTATAAGGCTGTAGAGATATATTTATAGTATGTGTGACAAGGAGATAATGCAGGTGCGGGGGCTTAAGCGAGTGCGAGCCTTCTGCAAGCACTTGCTACCCCAGCGACAAGTCTCCATGATCAGATAGAGGCTTTCATAGCAAAATAATCAAAATAAAAAGCACATATAACCATGAGTTGTCCAACCTTTGAAGTTTGAACCAGTAAGTCACATTCGATTCAAGCAGGGCGCAACGAGAAGAGCCGCGCAGGTACCATGAATAGAGCATGAAATTCCATATGTGCAACTAATTGGAAGGATATCAACCCTTTTTTAAAATAAAATAAAAATACTGAAGTGAAGAATTTCTAGTGACAGGCTCGGACCTTCTGATTAGTTGGATATTGGACACACGTAACAGTTACCACCACTTACACCACCATTCTTCAACACCAAACTTCATACCGTCGAACAAACTAGCATTCCACCAAAAACAATCACTCAGTCAATCTCTTCCGAAATCTTCCATCAGGAACGAAAACAAGAAAGACGCTCCTCTAGCTCAGCCCAAGAAAGTAAGGAGACCTCCGCTCAAAACTCTCCCAAAGCCTCATTATAGCTGAAACATTCAGGCTCCTGAGGAACAAGACCCCGATCTGAGAACCGTGGTGACAAATCCTCCGGGCCCGGCAGGAGAAGAAAAGAATGAGGAGATCAAGAAAGAAAACACTGAAAATGCTCCGAAAGGTATATCACGGGTGAAGTTAGAGAGGTACCTTAAGGCTGCGAGATGGGATGAAATGAGGGGAGAGAAGGTAAGAACTATTCTAAAGAAGTGGGATTGGTGGGTTGCTTTATGGGTGGGTTCATAAGAGATCGGTACCGCGTTATGAAGATCAGATAAAGAGGTATATACCGAAGGATGGGGAATGATGGGGAATGATGGCTGATGGCCAGGAAAACGACGGATTATCAGCTGAGAAGGAGTAAATGAATTCAGGGGTCGCTTTATAAGGAGGGCTTGTTTGAAGGACGCGAAACACGCAGTATTGGAGTTGACCAGCTGCGATGGATACTGGATCTTTCCTGCTCTCAATAGAGGAGGGGTAATTGGTGGAACTGCACTTGCAAATATTATATGAATACAAAAGATCACGAAGATATGGGTTTATGAGAAGAAGATTGAAAAATAACGGCGTGTTACGATTCGATACAGAAATTCAAACCACTTTGCAAGCATGAATTCATAATCCAATCCAGTCAATCCAAATGACAGCCCAGCCAGCCGTCCGTACGCCCTGCTCGTGTATGATACAGCCACTTGTTTCTTTCACACGCCAAATTGCCCCATTCTCTTATATCCAAGCTTCCGGACACTCGGTATCAATCCAGTGCTCCCCATCAGAAGCCCGCTGAATCAACCCCACCATCCAGTACTTCCCCAGAACTTTCACGCCAATAATCAAATCTGCCAAACCATCTCTAAAACAACAAACAAGCATCCAAACAACAACAAGCCGCCAACACCCCTAACATAGCACCCATACACCCATCCCCGCCACCTCTTCCCCTCTGATCGTAATAACCTCCCTGTTGACCATAACCGCCTCCATATCCGCCCCCATATCCTCCTTGACCATACCCACCTTGTCCATATCCCCCTTGTGGTCCATACCCCGGACCCGGTTGTCCATAATATCCCTGCTGCGGTTGCTGATACATTTGTGGACCTGGGGCGTAGTAGCCACCTTGCTGCGGATATTGCTGTGCTTGAGGCGGTGGGTAGCCGTTGTTATAGGGTTGTTCGGTTTGAGGGTAAGGTGAGGCGCCGTAGTAGTCGGATGCGGGTTGGGAGTTGACGTTTGGGTTTGGTTGGACGTGCGCCGCTGCAGGCGGGGAGACGGATGAGCCGTAGTTGGGGGGAGGAGAGGCAGGAGGGTTGAATTTTTGGTTATTAGATGCCATTTTCGGAGGCTGTGATGTAGGATAGAGTACGTGAGGCTTTGAGGTTCGCGGTGACGCTCGGAGGTGATGGCTTCTAGGTTCGAGGAATGCGGGGCGTTGACACTCTGAGACTGGGGGGCGAGAGGCTCTTCTGAACCCTCCTATCTGCGCGGATCAAAATCTGTATTGTACCCAATTTGCTGTAGGTAGGAAAAGTAAATAGGTCTGCGATGTGATCTTTGACTTCGAAGTCTAGTCGTCGTCATGCGCTTATTAAGAATATCGTCGTTGACGAACTAAAGTTTCTGTGGTCCCGAGCTTCCGTACCGGGCCGTGAAGAAGGATTTGAGGACGGGAGATGAGGGATTAAATCGTATATAGGTTCAAGTATCAACACAAAATATAGAGAAGAAGAAAAGGAAATGTGGCGACGACGAGGTTGAAGATGGTGGATATCTCAGTCACTCTTGGAACAATTGATGTCGGAAGCCGGACCTCAGGATTGTGGCTGTGCAGAGTCCACGAAACAATTGCCCCTCTTATCACGTGCACTTTCAGATTTACTAGTAGCTTACCTAGGTCAAGGTTTTCTCCACTCGCAGCGGGAAGTATTTCATCATCCAAAACAAACATACGAGCGTTTGCTTTCATCCCCCTGCGAACCATCGTCGCCCTATCATCCCTCTCGCTTCAATATATACAATACAAGTGGATGAGTGGATGAAAGCTTCATTAGAGAGACAGCCGGGAGTTGCGGCACCAACCTTAGGTATATTAGTATCAGTATTGGTATTAGTATTATAGTATTAATAGGTAGTATTTGTATTAGTATTACCTAGTATTAAGGTGCAGGTAAGGTGGTACTATTACCTAGTATCGTAGTTCGCACGTGTAAAAAAAACCCCTCGCCCAGCCTCCTCCATAAGATAGGTAGGTATCAATCAACTCTTCGATGTCCACAGTACCCGGCACTCCCGCTCGTGAATTAATAGAATCCCACTCTGGTCTCAAACCCCAACCTCTTCCATTTCAAATTTCACCTTTTCATAGGATCTAACGAACCCCCCCCCCCCCCCCCCCCCCCCACAAACAACACATTTATTTTTTTTGGAAAAAAGAAGGGGGGGTATAAGGATATTACAAGAACCCGCACAAACAACACGACACGCAGCACAGTATGCCCAACACCTACGTT
>Ga0182030_10003817_pt1 | contig 32165 bp, 31 predicted proteins | sample 812S3MmetaG_FD_121299 | JGI IMG/M metagenome (GOLD analysis project Ga0182030, IMG submission 121299) | Permafrost microbial communities from Stordalen Mire, Sweden - 812S3M metaG (Illumina Assembly) | ecosystem: Environmental > Terrestrial > Soil > Wetlands > Permafrost | place: Sweden... | reverse complement strand
GAACATCGCCTTCGGCGCCGGCGCCATCCCCAATTCCCGCGCTTGTCGCCGCCAGACGGTCAAAAGCCCGCGGCTCACGCCGTTCCGGCGCGCCACCTCGGAGATGTTCGCCTCCGGATCCAGACTCTCCATGACGATCCGAGCCTTTTCCCGCGCGGGCCAATTCTCCCGGCGGCGGTGACCGGTGATCATCTCAACCCGCCGATAAGCCCTGCCTTCAGTCCTGGCTTCAAGCATGACATCAGCCATCGGTTCACCTCTGCCGCTCTTGCAAATCACGCGAAGAGTCTCGCCTACCGGCCGAAAATTTGCGAGGTGGGTCTGCCGCCCCGCTTACCTTCGAGCGGCACAATGACGAGAATCTGATCGCCGGGACGCACGCGGTCGCCCACTTGCGCCTTGCGCTTGGCGACATAGCCGGAGGCCGGCGCTCGGATGCGCTGGCGTGCGAATTCAATATAGGCATCGAGGAATTTCGCCTTCGCCGTCATCACATCGGGATGGTTGCCGCGCGTCAGGCCGCCGACGCGCGGCCTCGACCGACTGCGTGTCGGCGCGCGCTTCGCGCACGTCCGCTTCCAGCGCGGCGAGTTGGTCGCGCGCGTTTTGCAGAACCTGCTGCGACACGGAACCGCTCGGCAACGCCTGCTGATAGCGCGCCACGTCGTGACGCCGCCGGTCGCGCATTGCCGTGCGCGAGACGATTTTTTCGCATGCTTGGCGCCGCGTCGCGAACAGCGCGCCCACGGAGCGAACCGCGCGCGAAAGTTCGCCCTCGGCTTGGCCGAGCGCGGCGGCTCTTTGTTCGTCAAGGCGAACCAACAGATCGCCCTTGTTCACATATTGCGTCTCTTCGGCGCGCACTTCGGCGACGAGGCCCGTTGCGTCCGAGTAGACCGGAATGAGATTGCCGGTCACGATGCATTATCGGTCGTCACGACAAAGCGGTCGCAGGGCGGCGCCTTGTAGCTTGACGCCGCCTGCAAAGCCGAGCGCGATGCGCCCTGGCACGAATCGCCAAATGGTTTCGGTCGAGGCGCAAAGCAGGGAAAAGGCCGCGTAAAGAAGCAGGGCCCCGACGTAGACGCGATAATCGCCATAGCGGCCGGATAGCCAGCGCGAGAAAGGAAGGCCGAGCGCAATGCCGATCATATGGTCGGTCGTCGCCCAGGTCCCGAAACTCGGGCTCACCCCCGCCAAATTACCGGCGGCATAAGGGACGAGCGCCGTATAGCCGGGAACGTTGGACAAGACGACGACATTGACCAGCGTCAGAGAGGCGTTGAACAACAGGAAACGCCATCCCCGCAAAGACCCTGTGGTCAACAAAGGCGATTGAGGTCACGGCGCGCTCCGCCGCCGCGCGAACGCATTGCGGATCGCATGCCGCGCCTTCGAAAAACTGAGCCCATTTACGGCTGGATTTTTCACACGGACTCCCACCTTGCGCTTGTAAGGTAGGAGTCATCAGCCGGCGCTCTCGCCGCCTGGCGGTTATAAGGCGAACTCCATCGCCGTTAACTTTCTAAACAAGAAGCAAGCGATCCCGTCAACAGCCCGGGCTCCCCAGAACACTTTTCCCCATCTTTTCTCGCCCGAAGGCCGGCGCCACAGACCCAATTCCGCGTCGAGGTCGGCCCGGTTTCGCTATCGGTCCGTGGACGGGCCTCCCCCTCCGAGGAGGCGTCTCGCCGCCGCGACGTTGCGCCCTTCTCGAACCCTGAGTCCTTAAGGCCATCGCTTACGGTTTTCGTCGCCTTATCCAGACCGTCGCCTGGCTGCGTAAACCGGCCGTGTCGAAAATCAGCGTGAGCGCGCCATAAACGACGACGCCCAGCGAGACTTGCGACAACAGGGTCAAAACTCCGGGCGTCATCTCACGCAGCGGCAGCAGGACGGCCACCATGCCGAGGGTCGCGGCCACGGCGGAGATCAATTCGCTCAGCCGCGGCCAAATCGGTTTCGCGCGGGTGGCGAAGAACAGCGTCGCGACAAGCGCGGCGATATAGGCGCCGCACTGCGCCAGCGCCAGACTGGAGGCGTCTTTTCCCCAGGGCAACGCCAAAACCAGCACAATTCCGGCGGCGATGGCGACCAGCGCCGCGCCAACCATCGGCGCGGTCTTCTTAGCGATCTGAAACACCGGATTGACGCCGAACAAAATCATCCCCATCGCAAACAGACCCGGAAGCAACAGGCTGAGATAATGGCCGAAAGGTCCACGATATTGGCCCGGGACGATAAGCAACTCGATCGACGGCAGCACCAAGAAGAGCCCAACGCACGCCGGCAGCAAAAAAGCGAGAACGACCGCCATGTTGCGGCCAACCTGTCGACGCGCCCTCTGCGCCCCGTGGTTCTCGTGCGCCGCCACCGCGATCTGGAACAACAACACGTCGAGCGCCGAGCCAAACGCCAACATCGCGCGCATGCCAAGGTCGAACGCCAGCGCGAACTGCCCGGTTTCGGCGAAGTCGTAGACGTCGGCGACCGTGGAGCGGGCGGCGAGCGGAATGGCTTGATAAAGCAAATTGGCCGCGACGATTGGCGCGCTATAAGCGATCAACGCAGTCGCCGTTTCGCGACGCGCCGCGCCCGGCGGCGCTCCCTTGTCGGTCAGCGAAGCGCGCGCGGCAATCACGGTGCCAAACAGACTTACGATCGTTCCCGCCAGAGCGACGCCCGCCGAGTGAAACAAAAACGCCCCGCCGCCGGTCAGCAGCAACGAAAGCAGATTCTTGACGAAGACCAACCGGCCGAACAATTGGTCGTCGAACCGCGCGCGCACCAAGGCGGTCGAATAGTCGTATAGCCCATTGACCACCGCCGTCAGCAGCGCCAACAGAATCAGAACGCCGTCGAAGTCGAGTGTCGGCCCGAAATACGCGAACAGAACCGTGGCGAGCGCCAGCGCGCAGACGACCGCGACGAAGGACATGTCGAGCGTCGCCCGCACGACCGGCTTCTGATCGCGCACTCTCACGGAGTAAAAGCGCGTCGCCGCGAGGCGCAGCCAGTCGAACAGCGCGGTCTGCACGACGGCGGAGATCGAAAAGGCTATGGCGAAACGTCCGTATTCCTCGGGGCCGAGATATTTGGCGACAAGCAAGCCGATCACGACATTCGTGGCGGAATTAGCCAGAAATGCGAGTAGAACGTTCACCGCGCGGCGACTCCGCTTTCGTGGCGGCGTGGAGCGCGACGCGGCCCAAAATCATCGCCAATGATTTTGGGCGCGCACCCTCGCGCGGCGTCGTTTAGGGTTGCAGTCGTGCGGGCGATCAAGGCTGCGCGCGCTCCCACAGCCCTAATTTCGCCAATTCTTTCAAAGCCTGAGCGTCGCGCGGGGTCACGTCGGGATAGTCCGGGTCGGCGGTGGCGGGATCGAAATAGCGCCACGATCGCGCGCATTTGACGCCGCGCGCGGGCGCGAACGAGACGGCGACGCCCTTGACCTCGGGCAATCGGAACGCCTCGGGCGGCGCCTCGCCCTCGGCTTCGACGCCGATCTCGGAGGTGATGCAGATTTCGGCGAAATCGATTCCATCAAGCGCCATGCAAAGCTTGGCGTCGGAAATATGCACGACGGGCGCGGCTTCAAGCGACGAGCCAATGCGTTTCTCCGCGCGCGCAACCTCCAAAGCGCCGGTGACGACGGCGCGGATCGCGCGAATATCGCTCCATTTTTTCGCCAGCGCCTCGTCGCGCCAATGCGATGGAACGTCTGGAAAGACTTCCAGATGCGCCGACACCGCGCCCGGGTAGCGCAAGAGCCAGGCTTCCTCGGCGGTAAACACCAGGATCGGCGCGAGCCAGGTCGTGACGCAACGGAAAACATGCTCGATCGTCGCCAGCGCCGCCCTGCGCGTCTCGCTTGATGGCGGATCGCAATAGAGCGTGTCCTTGCGGATGTCGAAGTAAAAGGCCGAAAGATCGCTGGTCATGAACGGCGTCAGCAGCGCCACGACCTTCTTGTAATCATACGCCGCATAGGCCGTGCGAACGGCTTCGTCGAGTTCGACGAGTCGATGCAGCATCAGCCGCTCAAGCTCCGGCGCGTTGGCCAGATCGTCGCCGCCGGGCGCGCAATGCGCCAGCGTGCCGAGCATCCAGCGGATTGTGTTGCGCAGCTTGCGATAGGTCTCGACGAAGGTTTTGAGAATCTCCGGCCCGACGCGCAGATCGTCGGCGTAATCGGAGGCGCAGACCCACAGGCGCAGAATATCGGCGCCGGAATCGGCGATGACCTTTTGCGGGGCGACCACGTTGCCGAGCGATTTCGACATTTTGCGGCCCTTCTCGTCCAGCACGAAGCCATGGGTGAGCACCGCGTCATAGGGCGCGCGATGGCGCGTGCCGCAGGATTCGAGCAACGAGGAATGGAACCAGCCGCGATGCTGGTCCGAACCTTCGAGATACATGATCTCGTCCGCGCCGCCATCGCGCTTGCGATGAATGCCCGCGAGAGTTGGGAAGGCCTTGGGGTCTTCGAGCACGAAGGCGTGGGTGCAGCCGGAGTCGAACCACACGTCGAGCACGTCGGAGATTTTTTCGTAGTCGTCGGGGTTGTGCTCGGGCGCGAGAAAGCGCTGGGCCGCGCCCGCCTCAAACCAGGCGTCGGCGCCCTCCTTGGCGAAGGCGGCGACGATGCGCTCGTTTACGCGCGCGTCGATCAGCGGCTCATGCGTTCCCTTTTTGACGAACAGCGCGATCGGCACGCCCCAGGCGCGCTGGCGCGAGACTACCCAGTCGGGACGCCCGGCGACCATGCCGGTGATGCGGTTCTCGCCGGCCTTGGGCGTCCATTGCGTGCGGGCGATTTCGGCGAGCGCCAAGTGACGCAACGTGGCATTATGCGCCTCGGGCAGTGGCTTATCCATCGCGATGAACCATTGCGGCGTGTTGCGAAAGATCACCGGCTTCTTGGAGCGCCAGGAGTGCGGATACTGGTGCTTTAGTTTTCCGCGCGCGAGCAGATTACCCGCCTGAATCAGCGCGGCGATGACGGCGTCGTTGGCGTCGCCCTTGTCGCCCTTGTCGGTGATGACGCGCTTGCCCTCGAAGCCGGGCGCGTCCGCGGTGTAAAAACCGTCTTCGTCGACGGTGTAGGGGATGCGCGGATCAATGTGGCGGTCCCGGAGCAAATGCTGCGTCTTCGCGGATGTCCACAAATCAAAATCCTCGCGACCGTGGCCGGGCGCGGTGTGGACGAAGCCCGTGCCGGTGTCTTCGGTGACGTGATCACCGGGAAGGAGCGGGACGTTAAATTCATAACCGCCGATTCCGCGCAGCGGATGAGCGCACATGATGTAAGAGTTGACCGGAAAGTCAGCTACTCGCCTGTAGCCGCCGACGTCCACTCGCGCTGCCTTGAACATATTCGCTGCGAGCGTGTCGGCCAGAACGAGCTTGTCCCCGACGCGCGTCCAATTGTTTTCCGGTGATTCAATAACTTCATAAACGCCGTATTTGATATTCGGCGAATAGGCAATCGCTCGATTGCCCGGCAGGGTCCAAGGAGTTGTCGTCCATATTACGACAGATGAATCAAGGTAAAAATGCGGGTCGATATTGCCGCTAGTCATACTGACAACCGGGAACTTCACCCACACCGTGTCGCTGACATGATCCTCGTATTCGACCTCGGCCTCCGCGAGCGCGGTTTTCTCGACCACCGACCACATCACCGGCTTGGAGCCGCGATACAGCAGCCCGTTCGCCGCGAATTTCATGATCTCGGCGGCGATGCGCGCCTCGGCCTCGAAGGCCATGGTCGAATAGGGATGCTCCCACTCACCGGCGACGCCCAGGCGCTTGAACTCCTCCCGCTGCGTGGAAAGCCATTTTTCCGCGTAGGCGCGGCATTCCCGCCGGAAGGCGATCATCGCGTCGGGATCGGAGAAATCCGGCTTTTTCTTTCCCTTGGCGCGATAATTTTCCTCCTCGATCTTCCATTCGATCGGCAGCCCGTGGCAGTCCCAGCCTGGCACATAGGCGCAGTCCTTGCCCAGCATCCGCTGGCTACGGGTCACCACGTCCTTGAGGATTTTGTTCAGCGCGTGGCCGATGTGGATATTGCCGTTGGCGTAGGGCGGGCCATCGTGCAGCACGAATTTGGGGCGCCCGGCGGCGGCCTCGCGCAGTTTTGGGGTCAGCCCGATTTCCTCCCAACGCGCGAGGATCTTGGGCTCCTGCTGGGGCAGTCCGGCGCGCATCGGAAAATCGGTTTTCGGCAGATAGAGACTCGTCGAATAGTCGACGGGCGTCTTAGGAGCGTCGTTCATTTTTGAAACCAAGCTATTGTGGCGCGCGGCGCGAGCCGTCTGGCGCGTGGCTGTGAGGAGCGGGCGAGAGAACGCCACATTGGCGCGGAAACCCGGACCCCGCGCGAGCGTCTAGCTGCGAGCGCGGGCCGGGCCGATAATTCGTCTCAAGGCGCGGAAAGTCATCCCCAAGCCTTAGCAGGCCGGGATTAGGACGAAAAGAGGGATATTCGCGCCGCGCTCAGCGCAGCCGCCGGAACGGGTTGCTCAAAAAGCCCGACAGCGCCGCGCCCGCCGCGACCAAGCCGATGATCGGCAACAGAAACAAAAGCGCGCCGCTTAGGAAAATAAATCCAAACAGCAGCACCAGCCCGACCGCGAGGGCGAGCGCCACGCTGGCGAAGGGACCGAGTTTTATAAGTTTTATAATCTTGATCTTTCCATAACCAGCGGAATAGGCAAACCGGCCCGAGGAGGATCGGTCATCCTCGGGGGGAAGAATCTCGATCCGACCCCTGGGGGTCTCGACGCGGTTCGGGTTATCCTTGGTCATCACATTTCTCCGCGGCGCACGCCGCCCCGCTGATATATATGCATTAAACTCGGGGCGGCAACGAGCGCCGAAATCCACGAGCCTTCATCCGTCGCAATTATTCGTGCGCAAGAATTTCGCGGGCGGCGTCGGCGTCCGCGCGCATTTGCGCGATCAGCGCGTCGATGGAGCTGAATTTCTCCTCGCCGCGAAGAAAACCGTAGAAGGCGACTTCGACCATCTCGCCATAGAGATCGCCAGAAAAGTCGAAGACAAAGACTTCGAGCAGCGGCGGGCCGTCATCGAAGGTCGGGCGGCGGCCGAAGCTCGCGACGCCGCCATGCACGACGCCGCGCGCCTCCAGCGTCACCGCGTAAACGCCATGGCGCAGCCGGTTGGAGGGATCGAGCGCGATATTGGCGGTCGGGAAACCAAGGTCGCGTCCCCTTCTTTGGCCGTGAACAACGACCCCCTCAATGAAATACGGACGCCCGAGCAGGCTTCCGGCAAGCGCCACATCGCCGCGTTCCAAAGCTTCACGTGTCGCGGTGGAGGAGACCGCGTCGAGACTGCCGGCCTCGTCTTTGACGATGCGCTCGACGATCTCGACGCCAAAACCCAGCCGCGCGCCCTCGGCCCGCAAAAAATCGGCGTCGCCCTGTCGCTGGGCGCCAAAGCGGAAATCATAGCCGGCGACGACCGCCGACACGCCGAGCCGCCGCGCCAATATTTCGCCGGTGAACTCAGTCGCTGTCAGCGCCGCGAAGCGAGCGTCGAAAGTCAGCGTTATCATGCCGTTAAGGCCAAGACGGGCCAGCAGGGCGGCCTTGGCGTCGGGTGGGGTGAGGCGGAAAATGACCGAGCGTCCGGCGAAAAAATCAGAGGGGTGCGGATCGAATGTCAGCACGGCGCAGGGTTTTTGCAAGGCGCGCGCCAGCGCCTGGGTCCTGGCGATGACGCCCTTATGGCCGCGATGCAGCCCGTCGAAATTGCCGAGCGCAACGACGGCGCCCGCAAGCCCAGGCGGCGGCGTTACGGGGTCGCGGGCGTCGATGAAAGGGTGCGCGGCGTCAAGCAAGGCTTCTTCCGGGAAAGGCGGCGAGAAAAAAGCTCCAGAAGCGCCGTCGCGTCCTGTGTCAGGCCGAGGCGGCGGCAGCGGCGGTACGATTGGCTTGCTCGCGGCTCGGCACCATGACCATGGCCTCGCCATCGAGCACCACCTTGCCGTCGACAAGACATTCGCATTTCAGTTTGGCGCGCCGACCTTTTTCAGTCAGTTCGACCACCTCGACCACGACATTGATAACGTCGCCGATTTTCACGGGAGCGCGAAAAAACAGCGTTTGCGAGAGATACACGGCGCCCGGCCCCGGCAGATACATGCCGATCACCGTCGAAATCAACGAGGCGGTATAAAGGCCATGCACAATACGTTCCCCAAAGCGCGTCTTGCTCGCGAAGTGATCGGACAGGTGGATCGGATTGCGATCGCCGGAAAGGTCGGCGAAGGCGATCACGTCGTCGTCCATCACGGCCTTCATCAAGGTCTCGCGCATGCCGACGCTCAGGTCTTCGAAAAAATAGATTTTGAACGGCGTGGACATGGACTTCACCGAAGGGTTCGATCGGGACGGGCGCTTTTTGGCGATTCCTTATTACCACACAACTTCGCGGGCCAAAGCCACGGGTTTGGTTTTTGCGCGCGCTAGCAATCGCGCCAGCGCGCGGCGGTCGAGGTCCTCGCCCTCGCCGTAAAGCTCCTCTCGATGCACGCCCCGCGTAATGAACAGGCAATCGAGACCTGCCGCGCCGGCGCCGCGAAGGTCCGTATCGGCCCCGTCGCCGATCGTCAGCACGCGCCCGCGTGGCGTCGGCGCGCATTTCAGCGCATCGACGCGCGCCAAGGCGGCCTCGTAGATTGGCGCATGGGGCTTGCCGAACATTTTCGCCGCGCCGCCCATCGCGACATAACGCTGCGCCAGCGCGCCGGCGCACCAATAGAGGCGGTCGCCGACCTCGACCACGATGTCGGGGTTGGCGCAGAGCATCATCAGACCGCGCCGACGCAACTCTTCGAGCCGCGCATCGTAATCTTCCGGCGTCTCGCGATCTTCGTCGATCAATCCGGTGCACACGACATAATCGGCCTCATTCGGACCGACGAGGCGAAGCGGCGCGCCGAGAAGGCGTCCGGCAGCCTCGAACAGACCCTTATCTCGACGCGGCCCGAGATGATGGCAGGCCTCGCCCTTACGCGCGACGATTTCGCGCAGCGTCAACTCGCCCGCCGAGACGAGGTCGTCATAACAATCGGCGGGAAGCCCGAGTTCTTCGAGTTGGCCGCGCACCTGCTGGCTGGGACGCGAGGCGTTGGTGATCAGCACCGCCGTCCCGCCGCCAGCCCGAAACGCCCGCAGCGCATTCGCCGCAGCAGCAAAATGTCTCGCGCCGTCGATCAACACGCCCCAAACGTCGCAAAGTATGGCGTCATAGCCGCCAGCCAGCGCGGACAGGTTCGCGACCGTCGGAAGTTCGTCCGCGCAAGCACCCCAGTCTGTCGCAACGGGCGAACTCAAAATCTCGCGCCTTCGATCACGGCGGCGTGCGTCGCTCCGGCGACCGGCGCAAAAACGTCGTTCGCTTCGTCGAGCGCCAAGAGACGTCCGTCCATAACCCCGAAATAGGCTCCATGCAGCCGCAGATAATGACGGGATTCAAGCGTAGCGATCCAAGGGAAGCTGCGCAGATTGCGTAGCCCCTGCTTTATGGATTCGAACACGAGGCGCTCGACATAGGCGTCGCTGACCGGGTCCGGAGGCGCCCCGGCCCGGTCGGCGGCGGGTTCCAGCAAACGAATCCAACGGCCGATGAAATCGCCAGCGGAGAGCGGGCGCGTGTAGGGGTCGATCCTGCTTTCGGCGAAGCCGCGCACGCCGCCGCATTGGGCGTGTCCCAACACCACAATATGTCTCACCTTGAGCGCCATCACGGCATACTCCAGCGCCGCCGAAGCGCCGTGATAATGATCGTCCGGCTCATAGGGCGGGATCAGATTGGCGACGTTGCGCAGCACGAATAGTTCACCGGGACCGGCGTCGAAAATGGCCTCCGGCGAGACCCGCGAATCGCAGCAGCCGATGATCATGGTTTTCGGGCGCTGGCCTTTTTCGGCAAGATCGCGAAATCGCCCGTGTTCGCTGGGGAAGCGCCCGGTCAAAAAGGTCTCGTAGCCTTCGACGAGATGGCTGGGGAAAGGGTTGGTCGGCGCGGTCGCGCCGCTGGCGTCGGTCATTTTCTATCCTCGGAAGGCCGGTCGCGTCAGGCGCCGCGCCGATAGGGCGGACGCCCGTCGCGGGCGCTAGGCTATTGGCGCGGCGACGACTGCTCCCTTATTGTGGAGGCGAGGCCAGCAGGCAAGCGAAGAATCCCGCGAGGGGTCGCGCGGCTTATAATGAACGCGGCTTATAATGAACAAAGAGGAGGCACCATGATTTCGACGCTGAAGCGCAGCGTGTTGGCGATGCCCGGCTCTAATGCGCGCGCGCTAGAGAAGGGCAAGGCGCTAAGAGCCGACGTGCTGATGTTCGAGCTTGAGGACGGGGTCGCCGAAAACGCCAAAGTTCTCGCCCGAGAGCAGGTCGCAAGCGCCGTGAGAGGCGGAGGCTATGGCGAGCGTCAACTGGTGGTGCGGGTCAATGTGCGCGGGTCGGAATGGTATAAAGGCGATATCGCGGCGATCGCCGCCGCCGGTCCGGATGCGGTTGTGATCCCGAAGGTTAACTCCCGCGAGGATGTGCTCAAGGCCGCCGCCGATCTGATCGCCGCCGGCGCCCCGGCGAAAACCCGTCTGTGGGCGATGATCGAGACGCCGCGCGCGATTTTCGACATTGAAAAAATCGCCAGCGCCGCCGACGACGCGGCTTCGCGCCTCGAAGTTCTGGTGCTGGGTCCAAACGACATCGCCAAGTCGACGCGGGCGCGGTTGACGCCGGGCCGCCCAGCGTTGCTCTCTTGGCTGTCGGCGGGCGTTCTCGCCGCGCGGCTTCACGGAATCGAGATTATCGACGGAATATATAATGATTTCAATGATATATCCGGACTGCGGCGGGAGGCGGAGCAAGGCCGCGATCTCGGCATGGATGGCAAAATGCTGATCCATCCTTCGCAGATCGACCCTGTGAACGAGATTTTCGCGCCCAGCGCCACGGAGGTCGCTTTCGCCCGGAAAATTCTGGCGATCTTCGACGCGCCCGAAAACGCCGACAGGGGGGTCGTGCGGATCGATGGCCAGATGGTCGAGCGTCTGCATCTCGACGTGGCGCGGCGCACACTGGCGCTTATGGAGGCGGCGACGGAGCAATAGCCTCAATTTCGGCAAATGAACTTGGCTAATCGCTTTTCGAGCGGGGGCGGCCTGTTTCGCTGGCGTCCTAGCTCGTCTATAAGAGGCGCAGGCGAGGATTCGAGAATGGCTGAAAACAAACACGACGCGTCGACTACGACGCAAAACGTGGGCGACCCTAAAACTCCGGACCATGGCGCGCCAATTGAGGCGGCTCCCGACTCGCAAGAACGAGATCACGAGCTTTTCGCCCAACAATCCGAACCCCACGACCCCGAAATCGTCGCCCCCGTCGTGACGCCGGAGCCGGCCAGCGCGACGCCGGGACGCAAACGGGGAGGGTATTGGCAAAAATTCACGCTGCTGCTGGCCATTCTCGGGTTGACGGCCACAGGCGTCGGCATCGCGGCGATCAAGTTTAAAGACAAGGATGAGCGACTCCGCGCGATAAGCGAGACGATCGACGCCGCCGCCAAGGATCCCGAGGGGTTTGCGTCGGCGCTCGAAACCAAGCTGGCCGATTTGTGGGGGCAGGCCACAGCGACGGTCGCAAACGATCGCAAGCCGAACCCGCGCCAAAACGCGGCGAATGACGCCGCCCCGCCTCCAGTCGCGCCAAAGCCCGCCGCCGAACCGAACCCGCCGCCGGTGATCGAGACGCCGCAATCGGGCCCGAAGCCCGGCTGGGCCTCTCCTCAGGAGTCTAAACCGGCGCCGATTGCAAAGGACGATCATCTCGCGCCCGTCGCTGCGCCTGCGCCTGCGTCTCCACCTGCCATGCGAGGCGAGGACAGCGCGCAGGTTGGAGCGCTTGTTAAAAGAATCGAGCAACTAGAGGCGACCACGCGCGAAGCGCTTGAAGCCGCCAAAGACGCGCAGCGAGCCGCCAAGCTCCCCGAAGCCGGCGAAAAGACCGCGGCGCCGACAGCGGACGAGGGAACCTATCTCAATGCGCTCGAAGGCCGTATCGACGAACTCGCCGACGAGATCCGCAAGGTGCGCGAGCAACTCGATCAACCCAAGAGCGAAACGCGCGTCGCGCCGGACGCTGGCGAAACGGCGGCTTCGACGCAAGTGAAAGCGATTACCGCCGCCGAAACCCTGACGCTCGTGCAATCGTTGCTCCATGCGCTTGAGCGGGGCCGTCCCTTTTCGGCCGAACAGGCCGCGCTGAGCGAGCGAGGCGTCGATCCGCAGCTGCTTGCCGCTCTTGTGCCGGTCGCCGATCAGGGCGCGCCGACGGCGGCGCAATTGCTGGTCTCTTTCGCCCCGGTCGCCAAGCGCCTGCGGGCCCTCGACGACGCTCCGCCGGCCGGCGGGTCGCTGACCGGTCACTTGTTGCACGAGGCGGGCAAGCTCGTGCGCGTAAGACCTGTCACCGAGCCGACAATGGTTTCCATTACCGAACTTGTCGCTCGGATCGAAACAACGCTTGCTCATGACGATCTGGACGGAGCGAGCCAGGCTTTTGCGAAATTGCCGGACAGCGCTCGGAACGAGGCCAAGGCCTTTGGCGAGGCGCTGAACCAGCGTCTCGCGGCGGAGCAGGCCGCGGCGTCCCTGCTGGCGAACGCCCTCGCCGGGCTGGCTCGTGTTAAGAATTAAATCGGGAAACGCTCGATCATGTGGTTTATCCTCCTCTTTCTCGTCGCGCTCGCCGCCCTTGCCTATGGGCTCGAATGGATCATCGACCAGCCGGGCTCGTTGACGCTGGACTGGGGCGGCTACCATGTCGACACGTCGATTCCGGTGGCGGTCGGCGGTCTGCTGCTCACCGTGGCGGCTTTGGCGCTGCTTTGGTCGATTATTTCGGCGGTGTTCGGCCTGCCGGAGTTGCTGCGCGAGAGATCGGCCGGACGGCGCCGCGAAAAAGGCTTCAAGGCTTTGTCACGCGGCATAGTCGCGGTCGCCGCCGGCGATTCGTCGAGCGCCCGCAAGGCTGCCCGAGAGGCCGAAAAACACCTGCCGGGCGAGCCGCTGGCGCAATATCTGAAAGCGCAGGCGGCGCAGCTCGATGGCGAGCGCGGCAAGGCCGAGGCCGCCTTTCACGAAATGACGCTATCGCCGGAGACCAAGCTGCTCGGCCTGCGCGGCCTGCATATCGAGGCGCGAAGACGCGAGGACGCCGAGGCGGCGCATCATTTCGCGCAGGCCGCGCACGAGATTGCGCCGCTGCCTTGGGCTGGCTCGGCCGTATTGGAGCACTATACGGCGCAGGGCGACTGGGAGAAGGCGCGCGCCGCCATAGAAGAGAGTCTGAAAGCCAAGGCCATCGACCTTGCCGCCGCGCAGCGTCTGCGCGCGGTGATCGAAACGGCGATGGCGACGGCAAAACAAATCGAAAGCCCGCAAGAGGCCTTGCACCTCTCGCGCATGGCGCTCAAGCGGCGTCCCGGCTTCACGCCGGCCGCCGTTGTCGCCGCGCGCGTGCTGACCCGCCACGGCGACAACAAGCAGGCCCTGAAACTGATCGAATCCGTGTGGCCGAAGGCCCCGCATCCCGATCTCGCCGCCGCCTATCTCGATGCGCTTCCCCCCGAATCGAACGCGCAGATGTTGGAGCGGGTGAAACGACTTGCGCAACTTGCGCCGACAGCGCCCGAGAGCCGCCATGTTGTGGCGCAAGTGGCGCTGTCGGCGCGTGAGTTCGCAAAAGCGCGCGAGGCGCTGGCCCCTCTGGTCGCCCAAGGAATGCAGCCCACCGCGCATACCTGTCTGCTGATGGCGGAAATCGAGGACGCCGAACTGGGTCCGAGCGGGCCGGTGCGCGAATGGCTGGCGCGCGGCTCGCGGGCGCCGCGCGATCCGGTGTGGCTCGCCGATGGCGTCGCGTCGCGAAGCTGGGCGCCCATATCCCCGAAAACTGGGCGTCTCGACGCGTTTGAGTGGGCCCCGCCGCCGGATTCGCCTCAAGGTTCGACGAGCGACGACCGGCCCAATATACCGGCGGCCTTCGTCAATCCGGTCCCGACCATTGCGGTCGCGCCGCCTGCCGCCAACGCTCCGGGTTAATCGGCGCCTTTTGCGCTAGCGGGCCGCCCTTTGTCCGAACGGCGAATCCGCACATACAGGGCGCCCTCGCCGCCATGCTTGCGGGAGGCTTCGCCAAAGCCGACGACGACATCGCGCAGCGCAGGCGCTTGCAGCCACAGCGGAGCCATCCGTCGCAGCACGCCGCCCGCATCGCCGCCCGACCCTTTGCCGGTGACGACAATCGCCACTTTCGCCCCATTGGCTTGCGACCGGCGTAAAAAACCGACCAATGCATGATGCGCTTCGGCCTGACGCATCCCGTGCAGGTCGAGTTTGGCGTCGACGTCGAGTCGTCCGCGGCGCAATTTTGTGCGGGTGCGGTGATCGATCTCCGAGAGCGCCGGAACCGCCTTGGCCGGCGGGGGCGCCTCTCGATAGGTCGAAGCGGCGCCGATGGGGCGTGTGTCGCTGGCGGCTATCGGCTCGGGCTTGGCGTGGAGCTTGCGAGCGCGAAACGGCCGCACATCGGCGGTGACGGCCGACCATAATTCGAGATCGAGCGCGGACAGCAATTTCGGCCGTCCGGCCGATCGCTTTGGTTCGCTCATGGCCCCTCCGCGTCGCGCGGCAGCAAAACGACAAAATCCGCGCTATGTCGCAGGCCGCCAGCCAAAGCGCCGGCGCGCGCGCCACAGCCAAAATATATATCCGCCCGGCTTTCGCCAAGGATCGCCGAGCCCGTGTCCTGAGCGATCATCAACCGCGCGAAGGGAGCGGCGTCAACGCCGCGCCAGGGAATTTGCGCGGTGATCCAGAATGGCGAGCCGTAACACCACAGCCCGCGGTCCACGGCGATGGAGCGCAGCGGCGTCAGCGCGCAGCCTTGTCCGCCGATGGGTCCGACAGCGCGCTCCGGCGATTCGTCAATGCGAAAAAACACGTAGGATTTGTTTTCCTGCATCAGCAATCGGCCGGCTTCGCCCGGGCTCAGCCCCAGTTCGCGCAGCGCGTCTTTGAGCGTTTGCAGCGACATTTGCGCTTCCGAAACCAGACCGCGTACAATCAGCAGCCGTCCGACCGACGTATAGGGATGGCCGTTGCGCCCGTCATAGGTCAGCGCGGCCCGGGCTCCATCCGGAAAGCGCAGCCGCGCCGATCCTTGCACTTGCATCAAGAACAATTCGACCCGGTCGCGCACGAAAGCCACGGGCGGTTGGCGATTTTCCCAGGGACCATCTTCTATGGCGCGCCGCTCGGCATAGGGCTCCAGCGCACCGTCGGCGCTGCGGCGGGCGCTGGTCAGCGGGGCGCCCTCTGGACCGCGCAACGGCGTCTCGTTCAACGTGACGAGATCAAGCGGCCGGGCCAGCACAGGCGTTGAAAAACCCGGCTCCCGGGCGCGTCGCGCCTCGATCTCCACCTCGTAATAGCCAGTCAGGAATCCCGGCGCCGACAGGCGAAAGGGGGTAAACCAGCGCTTGAAAAAACTGGCCGCATCGCCTGGTTCCGACAGCGCGACCCGACTGGCGGCGATCAGCCCGGCAGTCGGGGGCCGCGCCGGCCGCTGCGACGCGGCGCCAGCGCAAATGAGCTCAGCGGAGATGCGAAAGACGCCCAGCGCGGCTTCAAGGTCGTCGCCGTCAAAACCCTTCAACGCGTCGAAAGTCATGGCCTCGCGCGTCACCAGGGCCGGCGCCGGCATGGCCTAACGGACGGTTTCGGTCGCGACAAGCTTCCAATTGGGATCGCGCGCCTTCGGATTGCGCGCGAAAGTCCATAAATCGACAATCTTCGCCGCGTGATCCAGATCGCCCTCGATAATCTGACCCTCGCGGTTGCGTCGCGCGGTGATCAATTTGCTAACGAACCGCACGGTGACGCTGTTCGATTGGGGCAGCGCGCGCGCATCGTCGACTGTCGCCGAATCTATCGAGACAAGAGCGCTTTCGACGCTTTCGCCGCGCGTCTCCCGCGCGGAGATTTCGGAGGCGAAGCTGTCGAACACATCGGCCGAGAGGAGCCCACGCAGGGTGTCGCGATCTCCTTTGGCGAAGGCCGCGACAATTATTTCGTAGGCTTTGCGCGCGCCGTCGATGAAGCCTGGACCCGAAAAAGCCGGATCGGCCGCGGCGATGCTATCGAGCCCAACCCAAGCCTTGCTTCCCAACTCGGCTACGCCGTTCCAGCGATCGGCGGGCAAAGGCTTGGCCGCGCCGGATATCGGCGCCGCGCCCGGCAGCGGACCGCCGCGCGCCGGCGCGTCAGACGGCTGGAAGCGGCTTGGCGTCGGGCCTTGGCGATCGTGCCGCTCTCCAAGCACCGAGCGCAGTTTCCACAGCACAAATATCGCTATCGCTGCGAAAATTAGCACAGAGGGGTCGAAGGCTTCGTCGATGGGCAATTGAGTCACTCCCGGAAGATGCACGTTTGCGGTAGCATGTTGGCGGTTGCAAGTCACGAATCAACCCCCAGCTATATCTATCTTCGGCCCGCGGAGCGCCGCCCCGAGAGGTTATTACGCCGTGAACAAGTCGAAACTCTTCGCCTACGCGATTGGCGCCTGGCTGGTTGTCGAGGTCATCGCCTTTTTGCTGGTGGTGCAATTTCTGGGAATGATCGCGGCTGTCGCCCTTGGCGTCGGCACGACGGCGCTCGGCCTGCTGGACATTCGACGCCTGTTGACTTATCTGCGCGGTCGCCTGGGCCGATCCAGCGAAAAGAAAACTCAGCCCGCGTCCAACGTGGTCGACGGAGGCTTGCAGGCCTTGGGCGCTCTCCTGTTGATTCTGCCTGGTTTCGCCTCGGACCTTGTAGGACTGGCGCTTAAGGCGCCGTCCATCCGCGCCGATATCGCGCAACGTCTACGGGGCGGGGACTCCCGCAAAGGCCCTCGCACGATCGACCTCGCGCCCAACGAGTGGAAAAGCCTCGATCACCGCAAGAAAAGGCGGCGCAGCGCGCCGGCCAAGCCCAGCGGCGCGCCTCCTTACGCCTCCTGACGACAGACGCTCATCTTGTCGCGCCAGTGGAGACGTGTTACGCGGGCGCAGCGAAGAGGCGCGGGTCGTCACGCGGCGCGCCCTTTAAAGGCATGGGATTCTTGGGAGTTCAATATGGCGGACGGCAATGGCAATGGCGGCGCGGCGCAGGGGGCTCCTGACGCGCCTGCTCTTAATGCTTTGGGACAGTATCTTAAGGATCTCTCCTTCGAAAATCCCAACGCGCCGCGCTCGCTCGGGCCACAGGAAAAAGCGCCCAACATTGGCATTCAGGTGAATGTTAACGCTAAGCAGCTGGCGCCAACCGACTTCGAAGTGTCGATCTCGCTCGACGCCAAGGCGGGCGAGGGAGCTGATCTCTTGTTCAAGCTCGATCTCGAATATGCGGGCGTCTTCCGCTTGACCAATATTCCGGAAGACCAGATGCATCCGATCGTCATGATCGAATGTCCCCGCCTGCTGTTTCCCTTCGTGCGCCAGATCGTGGCCGACGCCACCCGAGATGGCGGATTCCCCCCGCTGTTCATCGACCCTATCGACTTCGTCGGGCTCTATCAGCAGAAAGCCGCCGAAGCGCAGAACGCCAACATCGCCTCGGCCAACTGAGGCGCGGGGCGCTCAGTCGGCAGGAAGGCCATACCGAACCAGCGTCGCCGCCAGGGTCCCGGTCGGCGCGACGCCGCTCGTGAACAAAGCGAGGCGCCGCGGCGCCTCGCTTTTTGGCGCGTCGGAACCAAAATATTCGGCGAGCACTTGGTCGGCGCGGCGGGCGATGGCCGGAGCGGGATCAATCCAGGCGACAGGCCACGGCGCGAGCCGCGCGAAAAATTCCAACAGCAGCGGGTAGTGCGTGCAGGCCAGCACGATCACATCGGTGCGCGCGCCCCCCCGCTCCACAAAGCAAGGGGCGATCTCCGCGGCGATGGCCTCATCTGCGACTTTTTCGCCATGCATGGCGCTTTCGGCGAGCTTGGCCAAATTCTTCGACCCGACCAGCGTCACGGCGCAGTCGCCGGCAAATTCCAAAATCAGCTTTTGCGTATAGTCGCGCGCCACCGTGCCGGGGGTCGCCAGCACGGAAATCAGTTTCGTCCCCGACAGCCCGGCGGCCGGTTTGATCGCCGGCACCGTGCCGACAAAGGGAATCCCGGGCCAGCGCGCGCGCAATTGCGGCAAAGCCAGGGTCGAAGCGGTGTTGCAGGCGATCACGACAATATCCGGCGTCTGCTGAGCGATCAGCGCCTCCATGACGGAGAGGATGCGCGCGACGAGTTCCGGCTCGCCCCAGGAGCCATACGGAAACCCAGCGTCGTCCGCGCAATAGACGAACTCCGCATTAGGACGAATTTTTGCGATTTCCGAGAAGACCGTGAGTCCGCCAAGGCCTGAATCGAAGACGAGGATTTTAGGGGACCGGGTCATCACGACGGCGAGGCTTCCGAACGGCAGGGGGCGAATCTTTTGCGCAACGAGATCAAGTCAGGCGCCGGCTTTAGCAAAGAATGGTTGACGCTTTGACCGCGCTTCCCCTTATGTTACGAAAATTCAACTCAGAGCGTCCGGCCTTTTTTTCGAAGCGGACAGGCCGGGAACAAAAGGGCAAAAAGCCCGAGGCAAAAGGGAGACTGATCCATGAGCGAACGGCGCTCTTCGTTCGATTACCAAGACCTGCTGGCCAGCGGCCGCGGAGAGTTGTTCGGCCCCGGCGCGCCGCGATTGCCGCTGCCGCCCATGTTGATGTTCGACAGAATCACCGAAATCAGCGAAACCGGCGGCGCCTTCGGAAAGGGCATGGTCCGCGCTGAATTCGACATCAAACCCAGTCTGTGGTTCTTCGACTGCCATTTTAAGGGCGATCCCGTCATGCCGGGCTGCCTGGGGCTCGATTCGCTGTGGCAGATGTGCGGTTTTTATCTCGGCTGGCTCGATTTGCCGGGACGCGGGCGGGCGCTCGGCGTCGGCGAGGTGAAATTCTCCGATCAGGTGCTACCAAGCGTAAAGAAAGTCGTTTACGGCGTCGATTTCAAGCGCGTGTTCAAGACCAAGCTCATCCTCGGCATAGCCGACGGATTCCTGGAGGCCGACGGCAAGCGCATATATGAAGCCAAGGATTTGCGCGTCGGGCTGTTCACGCCGGAGACGCCGGCCGGTTGAGCCGGTTCCGCACAACTCAAAGAAAAACAAGCTTATAGGACAAATTGAGTCCGGGCGCGGGGAGAAGCAAGATGAGACGTGTCGTCGTCACCGGAATGGGGATCGTGTCGTCGATCGGCAATAACGCCAACGAGGTGGTCGCCTCGCTGCGCGAAGCCAGATCCGGCATCGTCAAGGCCGACAAATACGCCGAGCTCGGCTTTCGCTCGCAGATTCATGGCATGCCGACGCTCGACGCATCGAAGGTCGTCGACCGCCGGGCCATGCGCTTTCACGCCGCCGGCACCGCCTGGAACCATGTCGCGATGGAGCAGGCCATCGCCGATTCTGGCCTTGGCGCCGACGAAGTCTCCAATGAGCGCACCGGCATCATCATGGGCTCGGGCGGCCCCTCCGCGAGAGTCATCGTCGAGTCCGCCGATCTGACCCGCACCAAGGGACCCAAACGCGTCGGCCCCTTCGCCGTGCCCAAGACCATGTCCTCGACAGCCTCGGCGACGCTGGCCGTCTGGTTCAAGATCAAGGGCGTCAATTATTCGATCTCCTCGGCCTGCGCGACATCGAACCACTGCATCGGCAACGCCTACGAGCAAATCCAGTGGGGCAAGCAGGACATTGTGTTCGCCGGCGGCTGCGAAGAGCTCGAATGGGAGCTTTCGGTGCTGTTCGACGCCATGGGCGCGATGTCCTCGTCCTACAACGACACGCCGGCCAAGGCGTCGCGCGCCTATGACAAGAACCGCGACGGCTTCGTCATCGCCGGCGGCGCCGGCGTGCTGGTGCTGGAAGAATACGAGCGCGCCAAGGCCCGGGGCGCCAAGATTTACGGCGAAATCGCCGGCTATGGCGCGACCTCGGACGGCTACGACATGGTGGCTCCCTCCGGCGAGGGCGCGATTCGCTGCATGCGCCAGGCGCTCGCCACCGTGAAGACGCCGATCGACTATATCAACCCGCACGCCACTTCGACGCCGGTCGGCGACCTGAAGGAGATCGAGGCGATACGCGAAGTGTTTGGCGCGGGCGACAAATGCCCGCCGATTTCCGGGACCAAGTCGCTGACCGGCCACTCGCTCGGCGCGACCGGCGTTCAAGAGGCGATCTATTCCCTGCTGATGATGCAGAATGGTTTCATCTGCGAGAGCGCCAATATCGAGGAGCTGGACCCGGATTTCGCCGACATGCCGATCCTGCGCCAGCGTCGCGACAATGTGCAATTGCGCGCGGTGCTGTCTAACTCATTCGGCTTTGGCGGCACCAATGCGACGCTGGTGTTTAAGCATCCCGACGCTTAACAGCGGAGCGCTGGGATGCGAGAGAAACCGAATAGGGAACAATCATAGATGACGGGTTCAAAAGGTTTGATGCAGGGCAAACGCGGCCTCGTGATGGGGGTCGCCAACGACCATTCGATCGCCTACGGCATCGCCCGAAAACTCGGCGCGCACGGGGCGCAGCTCGCCTTCACCTATCAGGGCGAGGCGATCCTGAAGCGCGTCGCCCCGCTGGCGAAGGAGCTTGGCTCGGATATTGTGCTTCCCTGCGACGCCGAGGATATTTCAACGGTCGACGCGGTGTTCGCAAGGTTGCAAGAGCAATGGGGGGAGCTCGATTTTCTCGTCCACTCCATCGCCTATTCCGACAAAAGCGAGCTTAAGGGCCTCTACGCCGACACTAGCCGCGAGAATTTTATCCGCACGCTGGTGATCTCCTGTTTCTCCTTCACCGAGGCCGCCAAACGCGCCGCCGCGATGATGAAGAGCGGCGGATCGCTGCTGACGGTGACTTTCGGCGGCGGCACCCATGTCATGCCCAATTATAATGTGATGGGCGTCGCCAAGGCGGCGCTGGATTCCTCGGTTCGCTATCTCGCCGCCGATTTCGGCGATCGCGGCATTAGAGTGAACGCGCTTTCGCCCGGGCCCGTGCGGACCATGGCCGGCGCCGGCATCACCGGCGCGCGCGCGATGGGCGCGTTCCAGAAAGCGCACTGCCCGCTGCGGCGCATGATCACGCTCGACGAAATCGGCGGTTCGGCGCTGTATCTTTTGTCGGAACTCTCGGGCGGCGTCACCGGCGAAATCCACGTCGTCGACGCCGGTTACAATATCATGCTGCAACCGCGCCCCGAGGATCTGAACGGCGGCGAGTAAGTCGCACGCCAAAGAGGCGGCCCGTCACTGCGCCTTCGCAAAACACCGCCGCGCGATTTCGTTTATGCGCTCGACGCGCTCGCCCGGTAAATCCGGCAGAGAACCGCTTCGCGTCGCCTGCTCGGCCGTGCACCGGCACGGGTCTTTGCAGATCGCGGTGGAACCGCCGCTTTGCTCGCATTGCGCCACGCAGGCGGCGACAAAGGCCGCGACGCCCGTGTCGTGCGGAGCGGCGCCGAGGAGCGCAAGCCCGCTAAAAACGCCGAACAACACGGGTTGATGCAACAAATAGAGCGCCAGACTGCGCCGACCCAGCCAGCTCATCGCGCCGGCTCTGAAACCCGCGCCAATCGGCGCCATGTTTTGCGCGCGCCAAACCTTAGCGGTCGCGACGCCCGCGAACACCGCTCCCGACCAGGGCAGCAATGGCTGATAGTCATTGGTCAGCGGCTCGATCGTCGAAAGACCGATCCACGACAGCCAGATTGGATTGAACAGCGGATGGCTGAACACAAGGGGCGCGAGACTGGCGACAACCGCGGCGAAAAGCGCCGCCGGCCAGCGCAACGCGAGCAAAGGCGCCGCCAGCAGGCTGGACAGCGCGATGCAATGTAAAATGCCAAAGAACACGAAGGCTTGCGGAAACGCTATATAGGTGCCGAGCGACACCAATCCCGCCGCGCCGGCGATCATGAAAAACCGGCGCCGGAACGCCCCCCAGCCCGCGCCTCGCGCGCGCGCCAGGACCAAACTCACCCCGACGATGAACAAAAATGCGATGGCGATGGCGTGGCCAAACAGCTTCACGCCGGCGGAATAGGGAAAATCCCTGTCGATATAACCGAAATTGCCGAGATCCCAGATCAGATGGAAGGCGACCATGGCGACAATGGCGGCCCCACGCGCGGCGTCGAGGGCGACGATGCGTGCGGGGGGCGCAGCAGCGGTCATTTCGCCTGCGGAGCGGCCGCTTGGAACTTGCCGAAGACCATATCCGGCGCCGACAAATTGTGGCGCGACGGCAAATGCCGTCCCACCCACAATTCCGTGGCGTTGGCGCCGGGGAAGTCGATCACCTCGGCCTCCTGCCAGCTCGCGCCGCGCTTGTTGCGCCAGGCGACGCGCGCGGCGTCGTTCATCGACTGCATCGCAAACATCGAGCGAAGCGAAGCGAAAGGCAGCCCTTCGGGCATTGCCTCGCTGTAAGTTACGTCGAGTTCGATGCGCTCCTGGTCGATTTTGTCGAGCCGGATGCGCGCCGAGCCGCCGTGCTTGAATTTCAGCACGAAGCTGCGCGTGTCGGGCTCAAAAGCGATTTCCTCGAAAGCGACTATCGGGCGTTGCTGTATCTCGACCGGTCCGATCAGAAAGGACGAGCCATAGGCGGTCCAGCGCATGTCCTCGAAGGGCAGCGGGCGCGCGCGCCAATAGCCGTCGGGCGGATAGAACACCATGATCTCTTCCGCGCGCTGGCGATAGTTCATCCACAGCTGCACGAGATGAAAGCCGGTCTCGACCCGATCGCCAACGCGCACCGGCACCGTGGCGGGCCGCCAAAAGGCCTTGCTTGGGAACGTATAGCCCGTAAGCCAGAAGTCCGGCGTCTCCCAAAAGGTCAGGCGCCGCGTGTGCTCGGCGACTCCGGAATAATCGTGGGAGAACTCGCAACTCGACCAGTCGGGCGCATAGCGGTCGGTCCCGATCATGTTGATATAAGAAGGATGCACGGCCTGAATTTGCATGCGGCGCACGCGCGAAGAGAATAAATCGAGTTCTATATTGTCCTTTTCGGCGCAAAGCTCCGGCACGGATTTATTCTCGACGCGCACCTGCAACTCCTGCTCGAGCGCGGCCTGCGCGAAGGCCTTGGGCGCGGCGAGCGCGAGACCTGTCCCACCCACAAGACTTGCCCCGCCAAGCAGGAAGCGGCGGCGATCGGTCGACGTCATGTCCGTAAGCATCCCTTGTTTCCGCAATCCAGCGGCGACGCGCCTTCCGGCTGTCCGAAGGCGCGCTATTACTGCTTCGGTCTTACGGCGAAAACAAGGAGTTGTTTTTTGGATTCCGGCAGCGGCGCGAGCCAATCGGGAACCTCGCCGCGCGCCAGCGCCGCGCCAAAACCGTTCGGCGCGCGTTTGGCGAAGTCAAACACGTCGCGAGCGCACCACAACACCACTTCCGCTCCCGCCGCCCGCAAAATATGCTCCGCCTCGTCCGGAGGCGCCAGGAATGCGTCGACGACGATGCGATTGCCGTGATTGTCGCGGTGATAGGGCCCGGCGAAGACGCTGTGCTGGGTGTGAGCAAGCAAATAGGGGCCGATGTTGACGGAGGCGGCGATGCGAGCCGGCGCGATGTGCTTTAGCGGCTCAAGGGCTGCGGGCTTCAGACAGAGCGACTCTTCGGTCGGTTGCGCCACCGTTGCCGTGTTCGAATCCTTCTCCTGCTCGGGAAGGACGCCCGCTAAGCCCACCGGCGAAACGCCAAGGCACAGAACGGCGGCGAGCAATGCGCGGGTGAAGCCGCTGAACGACGCGCCGACCCGGCCGGCGACGGCGATCGTCGCGACAGCAAGCGGCGCCATGGCGATCGGGGTGACCGACGAAAAGCCCCGCACCTGCCACATCCCGGCCGCGAATCCGATCCCGACCAACGCGGCGACCAAGAACCATCGGCGCCGCGCGATCCCCTGCTCCCGGACGGCTTCGACAAGTGCGGCGACGAAGCCCAAAATCACTGGCAGGCCCATCGCAATGACGAGATTTGGCGTCTTGCTCCAAAAGCTCAGCAGCGGTCTGGCTTCGGTGACATGCGAGAGCCAAAGTTCGCGCAGCAGCGGATCGAGGCCGCCAAGCGGATCGCCAACACATTGCGGCGCGATGGCGACGATCGGCGCGATAACTGCAATGCCGACCGCTCCGACGGCGGCCGCACGGCTCCGCAAGGTCGTCAAGCGCGGCGCCAGGGCGGCGAGCGCCGCGAAACCCAGCGTTCCGATGAGCAGGGCCGCAAGGTGAACCGCGGAATAGGCGTCGCAGGCGGATAGGAGATAACGCGCGGGAGCGATCGTCGCAGAAAAGCACAGCGGAAACGCGATCAGCGCGCTCAAAGCGAACCAGTTCATGGGCGCGCGCATTTTGGCGCCGTCGACGACAAACAGCGCCGCCAAACCTACGAGCATTACGGCGAAGAACGGCAGATTCTCGAGACTGATGGCGATCGATAGCGCCATCGCGGCCGCCGCCGGCGCCATCGCCCGCGCTCGTTCGGCGTCGAGTCCGCGCAAGAAAAAGCCGACCGCCGTCATTAGCAGGACGATCTGGGGCGCATGGTGATCGATCCGACCAGGAATGAATTGCATAAATGCCGCGCCGGAAAGAAAACCCATCAACACAGCGACATGGCGGTTCGCGGACGGAGCGAGAATTTTCGTCAGCCAGGGCATGAGGCTGAACAGCGCCGCAAGCAGCGCCAAAGGAAAGACCAGCCGCGTCGCCCGTTCGGCGTAATCGGCGTCAAGAAACAAGCGGAAAAACGACTCCAGACCGGCGAGAGGAATGTCGACGACGCGCGACCAATGGCTGAATACGCCGTATGGCGGGTCGAACCGCCAGGTCGTCATGTCGAACCAGGGCTGTCCAGCCAAAAGGTCGCGCACCTGAACCGCGCGCATCGCGTCGTCGGTGTCGAAAAAATGCCCGGTGCTCCAAACCTCTTGCGCCGTGGAAAACGTGTCTGCGACGGCGCTGAGAAGGACGAGCGCGATGGTCGCCCAGACTGGAAATTTGGCGGCGCACGCCTTCAATGCGCTGGGGTTCGAGACCGCGGCGACGAGGCGCACGAAGCGTGAGTTCGTCGCCTCCGAGAACAGCAACATGCGACGCGCGGTGAAATTGAACAGAAACACCATGCCTGCGGTTGGAATCTTCGCAATCGGGACGGATAGACCGACGTTTTCGACGAAGGTCTTCATAAAGATTTCATTGAGCAGCAGACCGATCAGGCCGGTCACGAGAAAGCCGAGCATTTCCTGGGACGGACGCAATTGCCGACTGTCGCCGAACACGTAGCGAACGCTCAGCCAATAGACGAGCGCGAGACCGGAGGTGAAGCCTATCGCCGCGGCGACAAGATAATTGACCCCGAGCGCCTTGTTGAGAAACAGCATCGTCCCGGCGTCGAGCGCCAAGGCGCCGACGCTGACGATCCCATATTTGACGAGATCGACGACGAGTCGTCCCAGGCGTCCATGGCGCGATCGATCGAGAATGGAGAGGCGAACGTCGGCGAGTTGCGTCATAATCAGGCGACTTTCCGGGGCACGAGACGCTCGCTGGACAGCGCCTCCTGCACGCCGGACAGGCCAGCTTCGGAATATTCGGCGTCCTCATTGACCTTCCAAACGTCGTAAATCGCCTTCCCGGCCAGGATGTTGAGCGCGGTCAACATCCCCGTCATCATCGCATGGTCCTGATTATTATATTTGTGCATGCCGTTGCGGCCGATCAGATGCAGCGTCGGAAAGCGCGTGGCGATCTCGAGACGAACGATATTTATATTGTCGGCGTAGGACTCGTCGTAAACGGGATAAGCCTTGGCCTGACGCACCACGCAGGCGTCGAACACGTCACCGGGATTCATCAGCCCGATCTTGGCGATCTCGCTCTTGGCGAGTTCGATCAGTTCGCTGTCGGGCGAAGACCAGAGACCGTCGCCTTCAAAGCAGAAATATTCAAGTCCAAGGCAAGTCGAGACGCCGTCGGCGATCATCTCCGGCGACCAGGAGCGGAAATTCTGGACGCGCCCGACCTTAACCGATGGATCGTGGATATAGACCCAATTGTCCGGCAACTCCTTTTGCGGACGGCCGATCAGCACCACGGTCAAAAAATCGCGGTATTTGAGGTCGCGCGCGTTAAACAGGCTGAGCGGCTTGGGTTCAAGGGCGTTCATCAATTCGCGCACGGGCGCTGACGACAGCACGTGACGGGCGCGGAAAACTTCAATCTCGCCGTCGCCGCGCGTCGCCGTGACGCTCCATAGCTTGGCGACCTCGTCGTAACGCAGATTGCTAACCGTGCGCCCCATGCGCAACTCGCCGCCGAACGCCTTGATCTTACGCGCGGCCTCTTCCCACATCATGCCGGGGCCTCGACGGGGATAACGAAAAGATTCGATGAGCGACTTGGCGCCTTCTCCGCTCAATCCCTTACGCAGACCGAGAGAGCGACGTAGACCGTCGATGATGGCGGCGCCGAGACTGAGCCCCTTGATGCGCTGCGCCGCCCAATCGGCGGAAATCTCGTCGCAGCCCATTCCCCAGACTTTTTCGGTGTAGGTCTTGAAGAAGATGCCGAACAGACGTTCGCCGAATTGGTTGCGCACCCATTGATGAAAGGAGCGCGGATTTTTCACCGGAAAGGCCTTGGCGAAACCGAAGGAGGCCATGCAGCGGGCGCTCTCGATGAGTCCGAGATTCTTCAAAGCCTCGAAGGCCTTGAGCGGATAGGCGTAAAATTTGCCGCGATAGTAAATGCGCGACAGGCGCGGACGTTCGAGAAAATCGTCGGGGAGAATTTCGTTCCACAGATCGACGATTTCTTTCGACTTCGAGAAGAAACGATGCCCGCCGATGTCGAACAAAAACCCTTTATAGTTGGCCGTGCGGCTGATGCCGCCGACGTATACGGGGTCATGTTCGAGGATCAGCACGTCGCGACCATTTTTTGCCAGAGTGTAGCCGGCGGTGAGGCCGGCGGGACCGGCCCCGATAACGAGCGTTTCGCGAATGTCGTTCATGTCAGCCCTGAAATGCCCCGGCCGGCGCTTGCGCGACCTTTATGACATGCAGAGCTTTGTCGCCCCGCTTCAAGACGACTATGAAGGTCGGAGGTTAACAACCACTTGCGGCTTGCGGTGGAACTGTTGATTCCGCCGCGCAAACAACGCCGACAGCGGCTTTCCACGATGCGGCTTCGCCGCACGAACGTCGCCGCCGACTCCTACGCCGACCCTGGTGATTTCCGTCGCGCATTGGGCGCGCTCCGGCAAAACTCTGTTGCGACCGCGCCGCTCTCTAAGGCCCCGCTCGCATGAGCGTTAATGGGGGCGCCCTTCGCCGTCAGAAGCGACCATAATAGTCGGGAGAATAAGGATAGTCGGAAGAATAAGGCGAAGCCTGCCAGCTCTTCACGCTGTCCGGAAAGTGACGATGATGCGGGGGCGCATAGGCCAAAGCGTGCGTGGCGCGATGCGCGCTGGCGCCAGCCAACTGGGTCTTGGCGTGGTGGTGGGCGCTGGCGAAGCGGGTGGCGCCTGGAGGCGTGCCGCTGATGGAAATGCTGCCCCCTTCGGTCTGCACCATTTTGAACAATTGCGCGGCGTGAGCGGGCGAAAGGCGCACGCAGCCATGCGAGGCCGGCCTGCCCAGCGCGCCGGTGGCGGAAGTGCCGTGAATGGCGTAGCCGCCGCGAAAGAAGATTGAATAAGGCATCGGCGACATATGGTATTTTTTGGAATAATGCATGCGCTGGAGCCCGGTCGGCGCATAGCTGCCGCGCGGCGTGCTGTACCCCGCCCGCGCGGTCGACACCGGCCAAGCGTAGCTCCCGGTCGAAGACTCGACATGCATCGTTTGCGTGCTCAGGTTGATGCTAATTTGCGTCGTGGCCCGCGCGGTCGTGAGCGCGCCCAACATGCTGAAAAGAATGACGAGTATAGTTTTTCCAAATCGCATGACTCACTCCAGACGACACGTCGATGCAACCGCATTTCCGCCATATTTCCCCATTTCGCTGTCGCAGGCAATGTGAATGACGCGGTAAGGTTGACAAATTTAAGCGAATCGTGACGCTTCTCTCCAGTGCTCCTTTTTCCGGCAAGGCGCGGCGCATGCTTGATCTGACGTGGCGCATATTTATTCTTATGCTTACGCTGGCGGGGGCCGCCGCCGCGCAAGACAAGGGCACGCTAAACCCTAAGCCGCTGCCGCCGCTGGCCAATCCCGCCGATCCGAAGACCCCGGCCAAGGAGCTGTTTGGACGAGCGCGCGACGCTGCGCCGATCGAGTCCGAGCCCGTCGGCTTTTATTCCAAGGGCTGTCTTGCCGGCGGCGAGGCGCTGCCGATCAATGGTCCAAACTGGCAAGTCATGCGGCTTTCGCGCAACCGCAACTGGGGCCATCCGGAGTTGATCGCTTTCCTCAAGCGTTTCGCCCCGGCCGCCGCGGCGGCTTCCGGCTGGCCGGGCATTCTCGTCGGCGACATGTCGCAGCCGCGCGGCGGCCCCATGTTGACCGGCCACGCCTCGCACCAGATCGGGCTCGACGTCGACATCTGGCTCACGCCAATGCCGCCACGCGAGCTCAGCCGAGCCGAGCGCGAGGACATGTCGGCGACCAACATGGTGCGGGAGGACGGGCTCGACGTGATCCCCGATCTATGGACGCCGAGCCATCTCGCCGTCGTGCGGGCCGCCGCCCAGGACCCCGCCGTGCAGCGGATTTTCGTCAATGCGGCGATCAAGCGGGCGATGTGCCGCGTCGCCGCCGGCGAACCCTGGATGCGCAAGGTGCGGCCCTATTATTCGCACAACTACCACTTCCACGTGAGGTTGTTCTGCCCGCGCGGCGCGGAGAGTTGTAAGGATCAAGATCCGACGCCCACCGGCGATGGCTGCGACTCGTCGCTCGCGTGGTGGTTCAGCGACGCAGTGCTTCATCCAAAAATGCAAACGACCAAGACCTGGCCGCCGATGACGATGTCGGCGCTGCCGGCGGAGTGCCGCGCCGTGCTGAATGCGCAGTAGGCGGCGTTACGACGGACGCGCTATTAAGCGAGCCGCGTCTGTAAATCCGCGATGCGTAAAAACACCTCGCCGACGCCGGCGATGGTCCCTTCGACCCGGTCGCCGGGATTGAGCGGGCCGACCCCCTTGGGCGTGCCGGTGAAAATCAGATCGCCCGCCGCCAGCGCGACGTAGCGCGACAGTTCGGCGATCACCCCGGCCACGTCGAGGATCATGTCGGCGAGGTCGCCATTCTGTCGAACCGCGCCGTTAACGCTAAGCGCGATTTTGCCGCTGTTGGGATGGCCGATCACGGCGGCCGGGCGGATCGCTCCGATCGGCGCCGATTGGTCGAAACCTTTGGCGAGATCCCACGGCTTGCCCTCGTCGCGCGCCTGTTTTTGCAGATCGCGGCGGGTCAGATCGATCCCGGCCGCATAGCCAAAGACATGATCCAGCGCTTGCGCGCGCAAAATATTCGCGCCGCCGGAGCCCAGCGCCGCCACCAGTTCGATCTCATGATGGAAATTTCTGGTCATCGAGGCGTAGGGGATGACCGAGCCGCTGACCACCACCGCGTCGGCCGGCTTGGAGAAGAAGAACGGCGGCTCGGCGCCGGGGTCCTTGCCCATTTCGCGCGCATGGGCGGCATAGTTGAGCCCGACGCAAAAAATGCGTCGCACCGGAAAGCGCGGGGTCTCGCCGTCGATGGCGACGCTGGGGCGGGGCGGCGGGGCAAACAGAAATTGCGTTTCGCTCATGGGGGCTCGCTTTAAGTTTTTGGCGCGGATCGCGCCTTTTAAACTCTTTGCGCCACGCCCGCAGCGGCAATTTCGCCGACGCGGCGTTAAGGCGACAAGGGACGTGTCGCCTGATAGTTTCTTTTCGCGCCCGGCCAACGCGCGCATTCCCCGACCCCCGCGCGGAGAAAAAAATGCACTTCACCGTCGACGAGACGGCCTGCGATCTCGCGGGCGCGCTTGAGCGTGGACAGTTCGGCTTCGGCCTTCTCGACGAGGCTCTTGTTGTCGCGCGGCGCCGCGGCGCTCTATCCGACTGGCTGCCGCTTGAGGGCGAACCGGCCTGCTTGTCGCCGTTGCTGCTGCATATGGAGGACGCCCTGCGCGCGCTTTGCGACCGGGACGGGGAAATCGTGCTGCCGTCGATGCGGCTCCCGGCGCAGGATACGACGCGGGTGACAATTTCAATCGCCTGGTACGCGGCGAGCCGGCGCTTCGTCATTATCACCACGCCGGACCATGGCGGCGACCAGATCGACCGCCTGCTGGCCTCGGAGCGGCGCGAAAAACTGCTGTTGCAGCAACAGGCCGAGGCGGCGCAGGCGCGGTTGCGCGTCGCCGACACGCTCTATCGCGACATCGTCGAATGCGCCGGCGACCTCGTGCTGCGCTTTCGCGCCGACCGGCGCATTGTTTTCGCCAACCGCTGCGCGGCGCGATTTCTGGGCGTTGCGCAGGATGCGCTGCTAAACCGCGCGATAGATCGTTTGTTCCCGCCGCTCGGTCCCGAAAACCTTTGGCGCATAGACGCCTACGCCGAGCGGCCGGCGTCTTTTGAAATGGCGGCGCGCGACGCCCAGGGCGCGCCGGTCTGGCTGTGGTGGGACGTGCGCTTTTCGGGAGCCGAAGGCGGCGGCGAATTTCAGGCGGTCGGGCGCGACATTACCGCCGTTCGTCGGCTGCGCGCCGAGCAGGACAAGGCCCGGGAAGAGGCGGGCGCCGCGGAACTCGCCTCCCAGCGCCTGCGCATCGCCCATGATCTGCACGACACTTTGGCGCGCTCGATCGTGACCCTGATCTTGGAGATTGGCCTCGTCGCGAAAACGACCGGAGACGAGGGAGCGCGCAAGAAGCTGATGGAGCTTCAGACGCAGGCGCGCGCCGGTCTCGCCGAGGCGCGCGAGGCGATCACCGAACTGCGCGCCGCGAGACGCCAGGAGGACGATCCGAAAAGCATTGTCGCGGCTTTCGCACAGCGCGCTTCCGCAACGGGGACGTTGGAGCTTGCCGCGGAGATCTCCCTCGACGTCTCCGTCCTGCCTTCCGAACTCGCCGAAAACTTGAGCCGAGTGCTGCGCGAAGCGCTGCGGAACATCGAGTTGCACGCCGGCGCGCGGCGCGTCGACATCGACTTGCGCCGAGAGGACGACGCCGTCCGCCTCGACGTTCGCGACGATGGCGTGGGCTTCGATCCAGCGCGACCGGCGAGCGGTCATTTCGGATTGGTCGGGATGAAGGAGCGCGCGGCGTCCATAGGCGCGACGCTCGACATTATTAGCGCGCCGGGCGGGGGGACGCGTCTGAGCTTGCGGGCGCCGATCCACGCGAAAACCGAGCTGCGCGACGAAGGCTCTCAATCAAAAAGCGCGGGATCGTAGCTGCGCAGCGCGCCGCAGAATTCGCAGGTGACGCCGATGCGGCCGTCGTCGCCGATCATGTGCGCGCGTTCCTCCGTCGAAAAACTACGCAGCAGATTTTCAACGCGGCTATCCGAACACCGACAAAACGCCGCAAGTTCGCGCTCCGCGAACACTTTGACGCCGCGCTCGTGAAACAGCCGAAACAACAGCTGTTCCGCCGACAGGCTCGGGTCGACCAGTTCGTGATCCTCTAGCGTGGCGGCTAAAGCCAGTCCCTCGGTCCAGGCGTCGGCTTCTTCCTGGGCGTCTTGGTCGGGTCCGCCGGCTGGCGCGTCGCCGGGCGGCAGATCGCGCGCGGCGAGGCCGCTGGCCGGCAAATATTGAAGCAAGAGTCCCCCCGCGCGCCAACTGCGCCCCTGCGGCGTCACGACTTCCGCAACCGCGAGCCGCACGAAGGAAGGGATTGGCTCTTATAGCGTTGCTTGTTGATATGGTCCCATTCCGATTGCCCCGAGGATCATGGCGGTAGACGTGACGTTCTGTCCCAGCGCCTCGAGGGTGCGGCGCCATCCGAGATAGTTCGG
>Ga0182030_10003815_pt1 | contig 32166 bp, 21 predicted proteins | sample 812S3MmetaG_FD_121299 | JGI IMG/M metagenome (GOLD analysis project Ga0182030, IMG submission 121299) | Permafrost microbial communities from Stordalen Mire, Sweden - 812S3M metaG (Illumina Assembly) | ecosystem: Environmental > Terrestrial > Soil > Wetlands > Permafrost | place: Sweden... | reverse complement strand
TCCCGAGCCATCTTCCACCAGGGCGCCTTGCGGATTGGCGCCATCGGAACCCTGGAAGTTATAGAGAGTAGTGAAGTCCCCGCTGGGGCTGATTTCAAAGATGGTGCCCAGGCGTTGGGCTCCGCCGCCGTTGGAGGTTCCGTAAAAGTTGCCGTCGGAAGCTTGTATCAGCGGAGCGACCACACCGTTGCCTTCGCCGGCGGCAAAGCTGTGCAGTATTGTGTATGTACCGTTAGGGGTGACCTTGAAGATCACACCCGCGTAATTGGCGCCACCGGCAGACGTCGTTCCGTAGAAGTTCCCATCACTGCCCCGCACCAGCGCCGCCGTGGGTTCCGCGCCGTCCGTGCAGTTGGTTTGCAAGCAAAAACTGTGAAGCAAGGTGGGGTTGCCGCTAAGCGTGAGTTTGAAGACAGTGCCGCAGGAACCGTTGCAGTCGGGGAGGCCGTTGCCGCCGTAGTAGGCCACGCCGTAGAGCTGACCGTCCGCGCCCTGCACCAAAGTCACGCTGGGGTTCACGCCATAGGTGCTGGAAAAAATGTAGAGCGAAGTGAACCTCCAGCTATTCGCCACCAGTTGCCAGAGGCCGCCGGTCGAGTAGAGCCCGGCGTCGCTGGTCACCCCATAAAAGTTTCCATCATTGGCTTGCATCAGGGACGTGGGATGGCTCCCAACCTGCGGACCGGAGCCACAACCGTAAGTACCGTTGCAAAACTTAGCCGGCACACTCTCGCTGCCGCTGGGAGTCAGTTTGAAGGTGACGCCGCCGGTCTCTCCGTTGGCGCCGGAGATGGTCACGCCGTAGAAATTCCCGTCTCTGCCTTGGATGATCTGCATCGGCTGCGCTCCGTCCTCGCAGTATTGCAGCTGGCAAAAGTTGTACAGCGTGGTCAGGGTGCCGCTGGGAGTGATTTTGAAGGCCGTACCTGCGTTGCCGCCGGAGCCGGTTCCTCCACTGTAGGTTGTGCCGTAGAAGTTGCCGCTGGTTGCCAGTACCAGGCCGACGGCGGGGTTGGCACCATCTGAGCCGGAGAAACTGTGCAACGTGGTCAGCTGTGCGGAACAAATCAGAGCCGTAGTAATCCACAAGATGAATGCAACACTGGAAGCCTTAATCGTTCTGAGTACTTTCACAATTTCACTCCTTGCCGAATGCGCTGAGTCGATTTCGGTTAGACTTGGGAGGTTGCCGTCACGGCCCTCAATTCTCGTGGTAGCCCGTCGCGATGGCTCTTTGGAAGGGTCCCTGTGGCTCTGCTGGCGGACAGAACTATTTGAGCGGGTAGCCTTAAAGAAAGTTGGTCACCCGTTACGCTCAGGTGTTGCAGACGGCGGCAGGATGGCAGTACCGCAGCGGGCCTGTCAAGTGGATTACGGAGAAATAGGCTTGCCGTTCCCATACCGGGAACGGCGCGTGGACTTTCTCGCGATGCAGCCCCGTTACCGCTTCCCCGTTACGGCGCGAAGTAGCCGGAGATGTCCAGGATCAATTGCGTCAGCGCGTAGGCGTAGGCGTCGATGGAACCGTTGGTCGTCGGCACAATTGCCATGTTCGACGTGATGAAGCCGTCGTAGGCATTCAGCGTCGAGACTACCGGCTGTTTCTCGCCATCCGGCCACAATGTCAGGTAAGGCATCGAGCCCGGCGGCACCACGGTCGCGTTGAAGACGTAGGCCGCTGCGTTGCTGGGCGGAGCGCAGGCGCTGCCGACTACATTCACCGTCTTCTCGCCGCTGAAGGGCTGGCCGTTGTTGTTGCGCGTGTCCAGTACGCGACAAGGCGCGACGGGATACAGCGACAGCCCGCCCGTTCCCGGCGCAGCGAAGTAGCCGTCAATGTCGATCAGCAGATCGGTCGTATTGTACGCATAGACTTCAACTGCACCGCCGGTTCCCGCCGGCACAATCGCAGCGTTGGCCACGACTGTGGCCGTGGGATTGTTAAGCGTCGAGACGACGGGCTGCATTTCGCCTGTCGGCCACACCGTCAGATAGCCGAGTTGCTGACCCGAAGGATTGGGAACGACCGTGAAGTTGAGCGAATACGCCAGCGGATTGAGGCCGCTGGGAATGCACGAGCTCTCCAGCACAGGGAAACTGCGCGGAGTTTGCGCCTGCAGGCGCGGGCCACCGAGATCGCCGTCCGCGCCGCGCGTGTCGACCAGGCGGCACGGCGTCAGCGGATAGAACTGATAGGTCTGCGGCTCCGAAGATGCGAAGTAGCCATCGATGTCGAGGATCACGTCGCTGGTGTCGCTGACATACACGCTGACCGCGTTATCGCCAGACGGCACGATGGCGGCGTTGGCCTTAATGCGGCCGTCGGGCGAGTTCATCGTGGAAACGTAAGGCTGAACTTCGCCCTCAGGCCAGATGGTCAGATATCCCAACGTCCCATGGGGCGAAACGGTTACGTTCAAGGAATAGGCAGCAGCCTTCGTGGGGATGCCGCAGCCGCCCAACTGCGGCACGGGGAAGTTCCGCGAGGTACCGCCCTGGATGGGGTCGTGAGTCTGGCGCGTGTCGACGAGGCGGCAGGGCGTTACGGGAGCGAATTGCAGCGGCCCGGTGACCTGGAAGTCCGTGAAGGTGACCAAAGTGCTGCCGTTTACTGCCGCCTGGACCACGCCCGTAGTCGCGAGGGCGGGAACGGTGGTGGTGATTTCAGACCCTGAGACCACGTTGAAGGTTGCCGGCGTGCCGTTGAAGGTGACGCTGTTGGCCCCGGTCAGATTCGACCCGAGGATCGTGACGGGCGCTCCAGGATTGCCGAAGGAGGGCAGCGTTTCCAGGAATGGAGGAAGTCCCACACCCAGCTTGAAGACCGTGCCGCAACCACCCTGGCAGTTGGTGCTCGTCCCGCCCTGGCTGGTGGTTCCGTAGAAGTTTCCGTCGGTGCTTTGCACCAGCCCGCCGATTGGGACCGCGCCATCGGCACTGTCGAAGCTGTGCAGGGTCGTGATGGCGCCGCCAGGGTTGGTTTTGAAGACTGTGCCACAGCCGAAAGTGCAGTTACTGCTGCCGCCCCCTTGCTGGGCGGTCCCGTAGAAATTGCCGTCGTCAGCTTGCAACAGGCCCACCGGAGTGTATCCGTCCGAGAAGTCGAAAGTATGGATGGTGGTCAGATTGCCGCCGGGGGTCATTTTGAAGAGGGTGCTTACGGTTGTGCCGTAGATGTTCCCGTCGAGGGCTTGCATGATCTGGCCGGGATCAAGGCCGTCGGTACCGTCTTGGAAGGTGTATAGCGTGGTCAGGGCGCCGCCCGGGGTCACTTTGAAGGCCGTACCGCATCCAAATGTACATCGGCCCCCCAGGTAGCCACCTTCCAAGGTGGTCCCATAGAAACTGCCGTCCGCACCTTGCACCAGGGCCGCGTTAGGAAAGGCGCCATCAGGACCGCCGTCGGGGCAGTTGCCTTGGGGGCAAAAGGTGTACAGCGTGGTCAGATTGCCGCTCAGGGTGATTTTGAAGACAGTGCCACAGCCAAAATTTTCACATTGACTCGCCGCCCCGCCCTGGTACGTGGTGCCGTATAGGTTCCCGTCGCGCCCCTGCACCAGCGCGGCCGCGGGACGGAAGCCGTCGGGGCAGTTCGATTGGGTACAAAAAACGTGCAGCGTGCTCAGCGTCCCGCTGGGCGTGATCTTGAAGACCGTCCCGCAGAGATTGGAACCACGGGCGCAATTTGTGCCGCCGCCTTCGGAGGTAGTCCCGTAGAAGTTGCCGTCGGTAGCCAGGATCAACGCCGAGGGACCGTTGCCGTCAGTGTCGTTGAAGCTGTGCAGGGTAGTCAGCGCACCCGCGCTAGTAATCTTGAAGACCGTTCCATAGCCGTTGGCTCCCCCGGTCGAGGTCGTGCCGTACAGGTTGCCGTCAAAGCCTTGCACCAGCCATCCGTTGGGGCCGCTGCCGTCAGGACAATTGGCCTGGGAGCAAAAGCTGTACAGGCTGGTGAAGCTTTGCGCGGGCGAGGCAATGGCCGTCGCGAGACAAAGCAAAGAGACAACGCAGATCATTCTGGATAGGCTCATTTTCCCCAACGGCAAACACTGCGCGGCGTTCATGGCTTCCTCCCGGCAAACCTTCCCAATGATCGCTATGGGCTCTCTACAACAAGTACTTGCCTTCTCTTGAATTGGTAGATCGGCGGCGCTGGAATAATGCGGCGATCATTGCTTGTTGGTGCTCGATTGCAACGCTGTAGATTGAGCGAATGTTAGCATCAATTGCGCTGCGCTCGACGACTTTTTGTAGCTTTGCGGAAAGTCGCTCAGGGAACGAGAAAAGGCGCGCCAGAACCCACCCTGTCGTCAACAACGGACGACAAGGGTGGGGACGCGCAACACGAAACATAAGGAAGGCGTGCCGTCTTGTTTTCGGGACGCTGTCCCAACACCGATTCGCCCTACGGCGCGAAGTAGCCGGAAATGTCGAGAATCAGCTGTGTCAGAGCGTAGGCGTAAGCGTCGATGGAACCGTTGGTCGTCGGCACAATCGCCATGTTCGAGGTGATGAAGCCGTCATAGGCGTTGAGCGTTGACACCACAGGCTGCTGCTCGCCATCAGGCCACAAGGTCAGGTAAGGCATCGGACCCGGCGGCACAGCCGTCGCATTGAAGATGTATGCCTTCGCGCTGCTGGGAGGCGCGCAGGCGCTGCCCACCACATTGACCGGAGGATTCAGCGTGCCACTGAAGGGCTGCCCGTTTCGCCCGTTGCCCATCTGGCGCGTGTCCAGCACGCGGCATGGCGGAACCGTATACATGGACAGCCCGCCCGACGCGGGCGCGGCAAAGTAGCCGTCAATGTCGATCAGCAGATCCGTTGTGTCGAAGGCATAGACGTCGATGGCGCCGCCCGTTCCGGCAGGCACAATCGCGGCGTTGGCCACCACCGTTGCCGTGGGATTGTTCAGGGTTGAGACTACCGGCTGCGACTCTCCCGTGGGCCAGACCGACAGATAGCCCAGCGGCTGTCCCGCAGGAGTGGGCACGACGGTGAAGTTGAGTGAGTAGGCCAGCGGATTGATACCTCTGGAAATGCAACTGCTCTCCAGCAGCGGGAAGCTACGCGGCGTTTGCGCCGGCAGGCTCGGGCCGCCGAGATCGCCGTCAGCGCCGCGCGTGTCAACCAGGCGGCAGGGCGTCAGGGGATAGAACTGATAGGTTCCGGAGGCGGCCGGCTCGAAGTACCCGTCGATGTCGAGGATGACGTTAGTGGTGTCGGTGACGAAGACGCTGACTGAGCCTTGATAGCCGGCCGGGACAATTGCCGCATTGGCCTTAGTCCGTCCGTCCGGCGAGTTCATGGTCGAAACATAGGGCTGGCTTTCGCCCGTCGGCCAGATGGTCAAATAGCCCAGCGTGCCGCCAGATGGCGGTACAACCGTGACATTCAAAGAGTAGGCTACCGCGGAGGAAAGATTTGCGCACTGCGGAGAATCCGACTGCGCCAACTGGGGAAGGTTGAATATCCGGGAGGTCTGGCCTGGAATCGGGCCGCCGTTACTGCGCGTGTCGATCAGACGGCAAGGGGTAATGGAAAAAAGCTGCAACGGAACCGGGTTGCCGGTTCCAGCGATGACGGAAACCGTACCGTCGGTGTAATTGTCAACATAGACCCGGTTGGTCAGCGAGTTCATCGCGGCCGCCCTGGGTCGGTTCCCGACGTCAACCAGGGTTGTATTGTTGGAGGCCCCATCGATATCGGTCACGGTCGCGTCACTGTAATTGGGAACGTAGATCTGGTTGGTCACGGCATCAATGGCCGGGGTCGAGTTGATGCTGGTCTCGTTGTAGTTCCCAATCGTTACCGTCTGGATGTTATTGGTGCCTCCGGCAATCACCGAGACCGTGGCCGGACTGCCGCAACCAATATCACTGCCGCAATTATTCACGACATAAATGTTGTTGGTGACAGCGTTGACCGCGGCACCGTACGGGAAAGCCCCAACGGTGAGCGTGCTGGTGCTGTTGTTGCCCCCGTTTATTACGGTCACCGTCCCCAGGCTTTGGCACGTGAGATCGTTGCCGCAATCATTTGGGACGTAGATCATGTTGGTCACCGAGTTGATAGCTGCGACATAAGGTTGGACCCCAACGTTCACGTTGGTAGTGTTATCGCTGACGCCGTTGATCACGGTCACCGTTCCTGCGCTCGCGCAGCCGTTATCGTTGCCGCAATTGTTCACTACATAGATCTGGTTGGTTGCGGAGTCAACTTCCACGTCGGTGGGATAGTACCCCACCTGGACGGACCCAGTGTTGTTGCTGCCCCCGGCGATGACCGATACCGTACCGGGACTGGCGCAAGTGATGTCGGTGCCGCACTCATTTGCCACGTAGATCTGGTTGGTAATCGGGTTCACCGCAACAGCTAAGGGAAAAGCTCCCACGCCCACCGTCGTGGTGTTATTGGTAGCCCCGTCAATTACAGTCACCGTCCCTGGACTGGCGCAAGTGATGTCGGTGCCGCACTCGTTTGCCACGTAGATCTGGTTGGTCTGCACGTTTACCGCGATCGCAACCGGCAAGGCCCCCACGTTTACCGTCGCGGTGGGAAGGTTGGTAGCCCCATTGATGACCGTCACCGAGCCCGTGCTGCTGCATCCACCGTTGTTAAAGCAGTTGGAATTCACCACGTAGATATTGTTGGTGACCGGATTAACTGCGGTCGCCGAAGGCTGTACTCCAGCGGTCACTGTCGCGATCACAGTCTGGGCAACGGCGGACGGCACCAGCACGGCCAAGGTGAACAACAGGAGGACAGCCTGAAAACGCAATCTGAGCATCGTGGTCTTTTCCCTCACCAGAAATTTTCGTAGCTGATCCGGCTGTTCCGATAAGACTCGGGGAGTCAACGGCCCGCTCCCGACTGGAAGCTGGAATGCGATGTCGCAGGCGCGCGGCAATTTTTGAACAATCCGGATGGCGGATGGTACCAGCTAGCCGCGTCTAAAGGAAGAAGTTTCTTGCTTTAGCTGCTAACCTATCTGCCGGAGGATTGCGTGCGATCTCTTTTGCTAACCACATTGATCTTTTTGCTTGCGATGACGGCCGTGGCAGCCGAGCCGCAGACGGTGTCGTACCGAAGTGGCGATGAGACGGTGCAGGCCATTCTCTATATGCCGAAGGGCGATGGCCCCTTCCCTGCGCTGGTGGTCATCCACGAATGGTGGGGCTTGAACGACTGGGTCAAGCAGCAGGCGTCGGATCTCGCCGACCAGGGTTATGTGACGCTGGCCATCGACCTTTATCGCGGGCAGGTGGCAACGACGCCGGATGAAGCGCACCAGATCATGCGGGGCGTTCCCGAGGACCGCGCCAATCGCGACCTGCTGGCGGCAACGGCTTACCTGCGATCGCTGGACAAGGTCTATACCAAACGCGTGGGCGCGATCGGCTGGTGCATGGGCGGAGGCTATGCGCTCGACCTGGCGGTTGCCGATCCCAAGCTGAAGGTTGCTGTCATCAACTACGGACACCTGGCCAGCGACAAAGCCACGCTGAAGAAGATTCATGCCCAGATTCTCGGGATTTTTGGCGGGCAGGACAAAGGCATTTCCGTCCCCGACGTGCACAAGTTTGAGACGGACATGAAGGCTCTCGATAAGAAAGTGGACATCCACATCTTCCCCGACGCGGGACATGGCTTCGAAAATCCCAATAATGAGCAGGCCTACCGGGCCGAGGACACGGCCAAGGCGCAGAAGATTACGGAGGAGTTTCTGCTGAAGAACCTGAAGTAGTCAGTTGCCAGTTGCCAGTTGCCAGTTGCCAGTTGCCAGTTGCCAGTGGTCAGTTGCCGAAACCCGCCCTGGCCAGGAGAACACTGGAACGGAGATTCGGGTCAGTCTGAAATTGTGGTCAAGGGCCGTGGGTGGAGCACGCCTTCAGGCGTGCAGTTGAGATTCTCTAAATGTCCTGGCTTCAGCCGCTGAGGTAAGGGGTAGATTTACCTCAGGCGCTAAAGCGCGTATCGAAGTGGGGCTTCAATATGCACGCCTCAAGGCGTGCTCCACCCACATTGGGTAAGCGCGTGAATTTCAACCTGACGCATCACCGGAACGGCTTACCGCTTGACCTGCCACGGCTTCACGGGTAGGATTGGCATAGGCGAACAAAAAGCGAATACACTTCGCTGGTTCCGCTTATGCATCCCGCGCTGCTACAGGTCGAGCAGGAAGACTCACCGCAACCGCTGGTCGGTATCGCCAAGCTGGCGGCGCAAGGCGAGTCGATCCGGCAAGGTCACCTGGTCGAGTACTTCACCCTGCCTTCACGCGCGCTGCTGAACCGCTGTACGTCGTCGCGTGTGCCGTTCGCCTGGACGATCAATCCTTATCGCGGCTGCGAGTTCGCCTGTAAATACTGCTACGCGCGCTATACCCACGAGTTCATGGAAATGCGCGGTGGCGTTGACTTCGAGCGCAAGATCTACGTAAAGCAGCAGACGGCGTGGCTGCTGCGGCAGGAGTTGAAGAAGGTCAAGCGCGGCGAAGAGATCGCCATCGGCACCGCGACCGATCCTTATCAGCCGGCGGAGAAGCGCTTCGAAGTGACGCGCGGCATTCTGGAGGAACTGGCGCAACATCACGGGCTGAACATTGGGATCGTCACCAAGTCGGACCTGATCGGGCGGGATGTGGAGCTGCTGAGGCGCGTCGCCGAACACAATTCCCTGTTCGTGAACCTGACCATCACCACGCTGAATGCCAAGCTGGCGCGGATTCTGGAGCCGCGCGCGCCGCGTCCCGATCTGCGAATGCAGGCCGTGCGCGAGTTGTGCGCTGCGGGAATCAACGCAGGAGTGATTTGCGCGCCGGTCTTGCCGGGGATCACCGACTCGCCCGCGGCCCTGGACGCCGTTGTGCGCGCGACCAAGGAAGCCGGCGGCAAGTATATTTATGCCAACCCGCTGTTCCTGAAGCCGTGCTCGGCAAGCGTGTTTCTGCCGTTTCTGGAGAAAGAGTTTCCGCAGCTCGTCGCGGACTATCGCAAGCGATTTGCCGAGCGCGCCTTCGTGAGCAAGGCCTACAGCAAGCGCATTTCGGAACTGATGGCGCAGCTGCGCAAGAAGCACGGCATCAGCCGCGAATTCAGCGCGCGCAGCCAAAGCGCACATCCGCCGCAAGCGGAGGAGCAGTTAGATCTGTTCGCATAAGAGATGTTCCGCACAATGTGGTTGTGGTGAAGGTGACGGACCGTGGACTTAACGCCGTGTCCGCCGTCACAGACAGCGATGCCGCCGCCGCTCTAGGCTTGAGCGTAATAACGGAGGTGTCGTATGGCCGCGCCCTGGGCACATCGTTACGCGCAGCGCACCAAGTCAGTCAAGAGTTCCATCATCCGCGAGCTGCTCAAGCTTACCCAACGTCCTGAGGTCATCTCCTTTGCCGGCGGATTGCCCGCCCCTGAAGTGTTTCCGGTGGCACGCTTTCAGGAGGCGTGCCAGCGGGTTCTGGCGACCCAGGCGACCACGGCATTGCAGTATGGTCCCACCGAAGGCTATCGGCCGTTGCGCGAACTTATCGTCGCCCAAATGGGGCGATACGGCATCGTCGCAACCGTCGATAACATTCTCATTACCTCAGGCTCCCAGCAGGCGCTGGACCTGATCGCCAAGCTGCTCATCAATCGCGGCGACCGCATTCTGGTGGAGTCGCCCACGTACCTCGGCGCGTTGCAGGCCTTCGACCTGATGGGCGCCGAATACGTGACCGTGCCCGTCGACGACGACGGCCTGCAAACCTGCAACATGGAGCAGGCGCTGCGCTCCGGGCCGAAGTTCATGTACATCCTGCCGAACTTCCAGAACCCGGGCGGAGTCACGCTCTCGCGCAAGCGGCGCGACGAACTGGTCGAACTCTCCGATCGCTACGGCATCCCCATCATTGAAGACGATCCTTACGGACAGCTTCGCTACGAAGGCGAGCATATTTCGCCGTTGGTGGTGCTGGACCGCACCAACCTGGCGCGCGACAACGGATATAAGCTCGGGAACGTGATCTACCTGAGCACGTTCTCCAAGGTACTTGCGCCGGGATTGCGGGTGGCCTGGATTGTGGCGCCGCCGGACGTCATCGCGAAGCTGGTACAGATCAAGCAGAGCACCGACCTGCACACCAGCACCTTTACCCAGATGGTGGTCTACGAAGCCGCGCGCGATGGCTTCATCGACGAGCATGTGAAGCTGATCCGCGCGACCTATAAGGAGCGCCGCGACGCCATGCTGTCGGCATTGAACGACTATTTCCCGCCGGAGGTTTCGTGGACCCATCCGCACGGCGGGCTGTTCCTGTGGGTCACCATGCCGCCGGGCGTGGATTCGTCACGGTTGCTGGAGCTGGCGCTGCGACAGAACGTCGCCTTCGTTCCCGGCGAACCGTTCTTCCCCAATGGCGACACCGGCTCGCACATGCGGCTGAATTTCTCGAATGCCGCGCCGGAGCAGATCCGCGAAGGCATACGGCGCTTGTCGATTGCCGTGGCGCATGAACTGGAACATCGCGGCGCGGAAATCATGGTGTAGGGACGGGGATAGAACCGGCTGGCGAATGTTTTTCTTTCAAGAAGTCTGCCTCAAACCACTGCCCACCCAGGCAATGGAAGCGTGGGTGGGCAGCCGGCTTTTCACAGTCTGCCGTCAGGGGCCGACCTGCACGCAGCCGCCCACGTGATTGTCGAACTCCATCTGCAGTTCATAGTAGTGACTGGACCAGAACTGATTGGCATTGCCGGAGTCCCAGGTGTTGGTACCGTAGTTGTAGGCGCACAGATCGCCGATTTCGTTGCCCATGGCGGTGTACCAGGCATCGAGTTCGGGGTCGGTAATGGATTCCGACATTTCATGGCTGGCAGCAGTCACAGCCGTATCCGCTGCGGGATCACCGTTGGGCGAGGGCGTGCCCGGCTCCTGGCAGTAGGTAGGATCTCCGTAAGGCTCGTTGGTGTAGATGATCGGGGTACTGCCGCTGATATAGCTGTGATACGCACAGTAATCGCTATAGGCGCAGGAGCTACCGGAAGAATCGAAGCAAGAGCCCTCACCGCTGGAGGTATAGAGAAGGAATATCCTCTGGATGCCGCCGGTCCAGCCTTCGAGTTTCATCACCCGCTGGATCTCGGTCTGGATCTGGGCGTCGGTAATACAGTTACCGGGCGTGTAAATATCGGTGCATCCTGACGCCGGGTAGGCGTTGGTATCGACGTAGGTGTAGTAGTTATACCAGCGGCTTTCGATATAGGTAGTCACCCCACTTACCGTCTGATAGTACTGGGTATTGTTGCTACCGATGTCGTGTCCCTGGTAGTCATGGATCAGGTCTTTCTGTATTTGCATATAGTGGGCCGACATGCTGGTCGATCCACCATTCTGCAACTTCGCCGGGAGCCAGTAGATGATGTAGAAGTTGGTGCCCTGAGGGCCTCCGGTCATGACGGGCCCGCCGTTATAAAGCAAGGGTCCGTTATCGGTCGGCAGATGGGAAGCCAGGCTTCTCGTGGGAAACATGTGCGCTTTGTGCACTCCATCAGAAATGGTGAGCGGCGACTCGGCTTGGGCCCAAACTGTGGCTTGCAAAAGCAATAGCGACGCCATCGCTACGCCAACAACTACAAGGCTTGCAACTGTGCGGTTACATCTCATAACTTCACTTCTCCTCGCAGGCTCCTCGCAGTGGAACCCGAACTGAATTTTTTCTGCTATCCCAAAAAGTCGTGCTCTCAAGATGCCGCTGTTGGCTGTGAGGCAATGGCCAGCGTCGCAAGCAAGGCCATAGCTAGCCAGATTATGAAGACGAAGGTTGACGCCGCGGGGAGCCGAGGCCACAAAAATAACAGGAACTTCTAGCCCCGGGAGCGATTTCTTACCCTCTGCTGACGTGCCAGAAAACACGAAGTGCAGTCGGAGTGGTTTGCATGGTGCGCCTATTTCGAGGGAATGTCAAGGAATTTTGGGGATCGCGGCGGGCCCGTCCAGCTCGATTGCTGCCGAGGGCCCCACTCAAGCCGGTTCCGCCTTGAGCGGGGGTTTTCAACACAGATTCGGCAATCCCATCTGGAAACGAACACGTGGGTAGGTCGCACCAGCAGAGGCTCCGTGCAGGAGGTCGCCCGCTGCGGACGCGCAAAGCGGATTACGGCGTAATCTCCCAGATCACGCCATAGCCATGTGTGCCATAGGAGGATGTGGTGCCGTAGAGATTGCCGTTCGCGTCCATGGCCACGCTGCCCAATGGGTTTCCCCCGTCGTCGCCGCCAGTAAAATCGTACAGGTCGGTGTAGGTCCAGCCGCCGTCAGAAGGACTAAGTTCGAATACGTTACCGTAGTCGTGAGTGCCGTCGCCGTAGGTTGTGCCGTAGAGGTTCCCGGCTGCGTCCATCGTGAGGCCGCCCTGGGGTCCGCCGCTTCCAGCAAAGCTGTGCAGCACGGTCAACGTCCACGTGCCGTTGGATGGCGTCAGCTTGAAGACTGTTCCGCCGCCAGACGGCCCACGGTTGCTGGTGGTTCCGTAGAGATTGCCCGAGGAATCAAAAATAACGCCACCCCAGGGAGATGACCCGTCCGTTGCTTCTTGAAAATTGTGAAGAGTAGTTTCCGCCCATCCGGACCCGGACGGCGTCAACTCGTAGACCGTGCCATAGATCGTTTCGGGGCCGCTTTCCAGGGCGGTGCCATAAAGATTGCCGGCATGGTCGAAGATCACGCCGCTGTAGGGATAGACACCCGAGTCGGAGGTCATGGCGTAAAGAATGTTCTCTGTCCAGCTTCCACTCGAGGGCGTCAGTTCAAAGACAATACCCGAGCTGTTGGCGCTGCCAAAGATGGTGGTGCCGTAGAGATTGCCCGCGCGATCGAAAACAAGGTCGCCATACCCGGGTTGATATCCATCCTTGTCGCCTCCCAGAAAGCGATAGAGCACCTTCTCATCCCAGTAGCACTTCACCGCCTTGCAGACTGATACTGGAGGAGCCAGGTTGAATACCGTGCCGCAGTTGGAGACGCAGTTTCCCCCGTACTCGGTGGTACCGTAAAGCGTGCCGTTGGGTCCAATGATTACCCTGGCAATGGGAGTAGCCCCGTCATCGCCTCCGGCAAAGTTGTAGAGCGGACTGAATGTCCACCCGCTGCCCTTGTGCGTCAGCCTATAGACTGTGCCCGAGCCGCTGCCGCCGGCGGATGCGGTTCCGTAGAGATTTCCTGCTGCATCCAACGTCAGGCCGGCCTCGGGCGCCTTTCCGTCCGTACCGCCCGTGAAGGTATGAAGCACCGTGAACGTTTGCGCCTGTGCGATTTGCGCTCCGAGCATGGTCAGCGCGGCCACAATCGCCATGGCTATCGCTGCAGCAGTTAAGGTGACGCTCGAAATCCAACTCTCGTGTTTTCCAGGAATCTGCATAATGAAGTTCCTTTTCAAAGTGAAGGCTGCGGGACTCGCCTTTTGCATCGTAATCCCTGGATCTAACCAGCCCGGTGACGAACATCACTCTTTGAAGGTTGGGAACATTCAATTCACAACTCCGGCAATGGCGCACGCCAGGCGGCTCATCTCTGGCATTTCCACTTTTGACGAAAGCCCCACACAAGCAAAATCGGCTTGTCCGAGGCGCCCGGCGCAAAGCGGGTTACGGCATAATCTCCCAGATGGTGCCATAACCCAAGGCTCCGTTGTGCGAAGCTGTGCCATACAGATTGCCGTTCGCATCAATGGCCACCGTGCCGTACGGACCCTGCCCGTCGTTACCGCCAGTGAAGTCGTACAGGTCGGTAAAGGTCCATCCGCCGCCCGAGGGCGTCAGCTTATAAACCGAACCGTGTTGATTCGCGCCGCCGGCAAACGTCGTTCCGTAGAGATTGCCTGCCGCGTCCATAGTGACGCCGCCATATGGGCCTTCGCTTCCAGCAAAGCTGTGAATCACGTTGTACTTCCACCCGCCGTTGGAGGGGCTCAGTTCAAAGACGGTTCCCGCTTCATCCGGGCCGTTGTAACTGGTTGTCCCATAGAGATTGCCGGCTTGATCAAAAATCACGCCACCATAAGGGTATGATCCGGTAGCTTCTTGAAGGGTATAGATAGTACTTTGTGTCCATCCGGATCCTGATGGCGTCAACTCGTAAATCGAGCCATAAGTCGACATGATGCCGCCCTCATAGGTCGTACCATAAAGATTTCCGGATTGGTCGAAGATCACGCCGTTGTAGGGATAGATACCCGAGGATGCGGTCATGTTGTAAAGAATACTTTCCGTCCAACCTCCACCTGACGGTGTCAGCTCAAAGATGGTGCCTTTGCCATTGGTGCCTCCCTTGATCGTCGTACCGTAGATGTTACCGGAGCGGTCGAAAACCAGATCGCCGTATCCGGGAACAAATCCATCGCTACCGGATCCTGTAAAGCGATAAAGCACGTCCTCGCCCCAGGGGCACAGGGTGGTCTTGCAGACTGACACCGGCGGTCTCAGATTAAACACCGTGCCTACCACTCCCTGTCCCATTCCTTGATCGGAGGTCGTGCCATAAAGGGTACCGTTGGGGCCGAAGATTACTCTGGCAATGGGACTAGCCCCGTCATTGCCACCGGCAAAGTTGTAGAGCGGATTGAATGTCCATCCGGTACCCCTATGCGTCAGCTTGTAGACGGTGCCCGAGAAGCCGTTGCCGCCGGCGGATGCTGTTCCGTAGAGATTTCCTGCTGCATCCAATGTCAGGCCGGCATCGGGGGCCGCTCCGTCCGTACCGCCCGTGAAGGTATGAATCACAGTGAACGTCTGCGCCGGTGCGGTTTGCGCTCCGCCCAGGGTCAGCGCAGCCACAATCGCCAATGCCATTGTCACAGCCTGCAAGTTGACGCTCGAAATCCAATTGCGATGTTCCCCAGGGCTCTGCATAACAAGGTTCCTTTCAAGAAGAAGATTGCCGTTTGGAGGTCTGGATCGAAAAGTGACGGGTATTATGACCGCAATCTTCGCAGGAAGGCAAGACTGTACTTCAACTCCGCCACGTGTTGACCGTAAATTTACACGGACGGATGGGATCGGTTTACTGGTTGCTGTTCACACCCGTGATACGGATCACTGGCAAGCGTCCCGCCGCGACTGTAAGATCATTGCGCCAATATCCGGTGCTATCGCGGAGCGCAGACTGCCAATTCCCTGGAGGAGGGCGTGACTCGAACATGCAAGCTCCTGTTCCTTCCCGTCTTTCTACTCCAGGCCGGTTTTTTCTGGTTCGTTTCGCAACATCGGCTCATTGACGCCGACGAAGGCTATTACGCGCTGGCTGCGCGTCTGGTACTTCAGCACAAGACCCCTTATCTGGATTTCTTCTTCCCCCAGGCGCCGCTGCTGCCCTATGTCTACGCTGGCTGGTTGAAGCTGGCTGGAATATCGTGGTTTTCGGTGCGCACGTTTTCTGCTTTGCTGACCGCGATTCTCGGCGGACTCATGTACAGCTTCGTCTGCCGCGAGACCGGCAGGTGGGCGGCCGGAATTGCAGCCGTAGTCTTGTTCGCCTCCAGCAGTCTGGTTTTCGCGTGGTTTCCCCTGGTGAAGACTTTCGCCCTGGCGACGCTTTGCCTGTTCCTGGCCTACGTCATTCTCACCCGGCCCTCAGCGTCGTCGCCGGGATGGCTGCTCGCGGTGGCGGGGCTCTTCTTTGGCTTGAGCGTTGACACTCGTTCTTACGTCGTCGGTATCTCTCCCGTGTTCCTGTGGTGGATCTGGCGCGAAAACAGCCGCCGGGCAGGTCGTCTGCTGTGGTTCCTGGGCGGCTTTGCGGCCGGCATTGGGCCGTCGCTGGCTCTGTTCCTGGCGTCGCCGGGCGCTTACCTGTTTAACAACCTGGGATTCCATGCGGTGCGCTCCGACGCCGGCCTGATTGGAGATTGGCATAACAAAGCCAAGATTGTCTGGCTGCTGTTCACTGGCTCTCATACGGGTTTTCAGTTCAGCATCTTATCGGCAAGCTGCGCCGCCGGTTTGATCTTGCTGCGGCGGAGGCGCACAGCCGCATCGCTGCTGGCCTTCCTGATTGCTTTCATGCTGGGCATAATTTCGCTCCTGCCCACACCTGGATACCTGCAGTACTTCTGTATCAGCGTGCCGTTCCTGATTGTGGCTGCGGTATGCCTGGGCAGCGAATACCTGATCAGCCTGCAATCGCCGCGGGCGCTGCGCCGGGCCGGCGCAGCTTGCGCCCTGTTACTGGCAAGCTTCGTGGGATTCGCATTCCTGAATTTTCGAGACTACTTATTCACCGGCCGCGAAGTGCCTGGTATCTTCGGCGCTGCGCCAAACTGGACGTTGGAACAGGTGACCGCCGTCTCGCTCGCGATTGACCAGCTCACATCTCCCGGCGAGAAGGTCGCCAGTTTCTGGCCGGGATATCTTTTCGTGTCCTGGACGGATCCGTACCCAGGGTTTGAGAACGATTTTGGCGGGGGCGTGTCGCAAAGGTTCACGGCTGAGAAGCGGCAGAAGTATCACCTGGTTTACGATCCGGAGATCAATGCAGCCTTTGCGAGGCATGGGCCACGCTTTGCCGTGGTAGGGAATCAGGGGCATTTTGTCGGCGGGCCGGAGGAATCTGCCTGCATAACCATGTTGCACGGCTATGGCTATCGTCTGGCGCGGATGGTGGGTCGGACCTCGATCTATGAATGCTGTGAGAGGTCACGCTAGAGGACGCTCTGGGATCGATGATTACGCCAACTGGTGGAAGCTGCAACACGCCGTCCACGATGCCCCGGCGTCAAGAGAGGCCGTTACGAAACCCTGTGTCGCCGCTCTGCGGCTCGCATTTTGTCCCACTCCGACCGGGGCCTCACGGCCCCGGCTAACTTCATCCCGCCGCTGTGCGGCTGGATCTATCGGGAGGGGGGTATACCGAAGTCGGATGCTGAAGTCTCCTTGCACGGCTTTCGCGCGCCTCTACACCGTCTCGGCCAGCGACATCACCAGCTCGCGCTCGCGCGGGCCGTCCAGCTCGATGAGCACGACGCGCTGCCACGTTCCCAATAGAAGCAGTCCGGCTTCGACGGCCAGGCTGACCGACGTGCCGATCATGGCCGAGAGGATGTGATCAGGCACGTGCTCCGGGTTGTGCTCGTGGCGATAGTCGAGCTTGGGTACCATGATCTCGAAGGCATCGAGCATGTCGAGATCGGTGCCGGGATCGAGGTCGGCGGTAGTGAGCGCCGCGGTCGTGTGCAGAAGGTTGAGATGGCAGATGCCGGTCTTGTCGGCATAGTGCTTCCACAGGATGGCTTCCAGCTTCTGCGTGATGTCGATGACCTCGCGCTTCTTGTGCGTTTTAATCGCAAGACGATGCATGCCTCACCTATTCTTCCACCGCGGGCTTCGGCGTGAACAGCTCCAGACGGACACGCCAGCAGACCGACTGTCCGGGCTGGAGCAGCACCATGCCGGTGTCGGCCGTTCCCCAATCCTTGTTGTAAGGATCAGGTAAATTGAACTGCGGCTCAATAGCAACAAAATTCTCAGGTGGCGGAGCGTATACCTGGATAGACTGGATTCGTGGCGAAAGCGTAATCAGCCGCAGGGCATGTTTCGCCTTATCCAGTGGGGCAACTCAAGCGTGGGCCGGGGTGAGACCAAGTCGGGACGTGACGTCGCGACATCTCGTCGGCTGCTGCCGCAATTGTGCAATCGCAGTAGGCCGGGTGCCCTGAGGTCACTACTGTCATGCGGGCGCCCTCAGCCGTGCTGGGAAAGCGAGTTTCTGAACCAACGACCTAAGATGAAGTAAGCACTCCGTTAAGCGCAGGCCTCTTGGAGGTCACGTACTTCCGTCGTTCAGCGAGCGCCGATTGGATGAAGGTCACTTCGCGGCCCAGCATTTCCGTCGCCTCGCGGCAGAGGTCTGACCGCTCGCGCATTAAGCGCACAAAATCGTCGGGGGCCACGTGAAGGACATCCGACTCGGTCACCGCCACCGCCGTCAGGCTGTAAGTATGTCCGGTGAACGTTGAAGGCAAGCCAAGCAGCGAGCCGGCGGAGAACACCCGGTCGAGTTTGGGCAAGCCCTTCACACTCATGCAAACCTTACCACTCAGAAGCAGGAACACTCCGGTGTTGCCATCGTCTTCTCGGAATAAGGCCTGGCTAGGAGAAAAATGCTCTTTGCGTCCCATCCCTTGCAGCTCACTCTTCAACTCGGGAGAGGCCTTCAGAATATTGCACTGAGCACCCACATGTGTCATGGAACTCTTATGCCAAAAGAGCACCCAGCCATGCTGTGACCGCTATCACACGAAGATGTGAGACAAAACCGGGCAAGAGTGGAGCACGCCATTAGCGGGGAGGTTACAGTCGAAAGAGAAATTGGCTCAATCAATCGAGGCAGGCGGGGAGTGCTGTCACTTCCCGCCTGCCTGAAATCAACCCAACCGGAACGTGGTCCGCAGTCGATGCCGTGAGGCTCGATTAGCCGTCCGGCTTTACCGCTTCGACTTGCCGCCCTTTTTCGCTTTGGGCTTAGCTTTTGCCTTGGGCTTGGCTTTTGTCTTCGGCTTCGGGGCCGCCTTTTTCGCCTTTACAGTTGCCTTCGATTTTGCCTTGGTTTTGGGCGCGGGCTTCGCCTTTGGTGCGAGCCTGGCTTTGGCCTTCGGTTTTGCTTTCGCCTTCGGCTTTGGCTTTGCCTTTGTTTTTCCCGCAGCTTTAGCGTTAGCTCCGGGTTTTGCCGATCCGAAGCCCGAGCCTACGTGAATGTTGTGCACCGTACCTGCTACTCCGACCGTGGAGCAGGGCGTTGCTGGATTGGAGGTGTTATATGGAAGACTGGCATTCGCGGTATCAGCGGCGTATGGGCCATACGGGGAGCCGGCTGTTGTCCATTCGAAGGTTGCGTCCTCCAGGCCGGGAAAACTGCCGGCCGGGCTCGCGGTTCCAAAGCAAACGGTGCAATTGGATGAGACATCAAAGGTGATTGTGCCTGGAGAGACTGTCTTGTCCGCAGCAGGCGGGATGTCAATAACGGTGTTGGTTGGCATATACAAGTCTCCTGGTTTCTTGCGCATCCTTGGCGCGTTTTATCTACTACTGCTGGTGAAGCTTGGGATCGGATATGAGTCCCGTAAGTTCCGGATCGCCCTTAGCTTCATCGATGGCGAAGCCCTTTTGTATCGCCTTCTGCATCTCTGAAATCGCCTGATCGCGCTTGCCCAGAAGCTCGTAAGCTTCCGCCACATCAGCAAGAACGCTGGGGTCGTCCGGAGCCAGAGCCAGCGCAGTTTGAATCCGCGATTCGGCTTGCGAAGCTAGACCATAGTGCGCATTCAGCACAGCCAGCGCAGCTTGCGCCTCGGCATCCTGGGGCTTCATCTTGACTTCTTGTTCAAGCAGGCCCAACATTCTCCGGCGTGCGGCTTCAGCTTTGTCTTTGTTGTTCAGCCACTCGTACGCAAGCACAAGATTGCTCCAGACCATGTAGTCCTGGTCGTTCAGCTTAAGAGCCTTCTCCATCAGCGCTGCTGATTCGGCATAACGCTGTTCGAGAAGGTAAAGATTGCCAAGATTAGCATAAGCGGGATAATTCGGGCTAAGTTCAATCGACTTCTTCAGCGCGCGCTCCGCATTGCCTTGCAGCTTGTGGTCGCCTGAGTTGAGATAAGAGGCTCCCAGATTGGCGTAGACTTGGGCGTTGTCCGGAGTAAGCTGCAGGGCATGCTGATATTGCTCGTACGACTGCTGAAACTTGCCCTGGCGATCATAAAAATTACCTAACTCATCGTAGGCGTCCCAGGAATCCGGACGCAAGGCAGCGGCTTTCTGGAGAGCGGCTTCCGCATCTGCGGTACGGCCGGAGTTCTCATAAGCATGGGCAAGGCCGCTGAGCGCGGCTGCGTAATGGGGATCGATATCCAAGGCCTGCTGAAACTCCTGCAGGGCGAGGTCGTGATGACCCAGTAAATCGTGGATCCGCGCCAGCGTGACGTGCACGGCGGGAATGCGGTTGTCGAGTTCGGCCGCCTTCTTGCAATTGGCCTGCGCTTCCACCAGCCAGTTGGGATTTTGGTCGAGCCGATTCTTCAGCCGGTAGGCTTCTCCCAGTTGCGCATACCCCAGGGCGAAACGCGGATCGGTCTGGATCGAGTTCTGCAAAGACTGGATGGCAAGGTCGAGGTTGCCGGGCTTGTCATAGCGTTGCATGTAGCCGAGGGCTTCCAGGTAGTCCTCGTAAGCTGCGGGATTGACCGACCCGCCGGTGCCGCGAATCATGTCGGCGGTGACGGTTATGTTCATCAACCGGGCAAGCTTGGCAACCGCTTCGTCTTGCAGCGTCGCCAGATCTCCGGCCTGGTCCTCCACATCCACCGAACCGATTTGCCGCAGATTCTTGGTGTCGATCACGTCCATACTGAGACGAACACCTGAGCCCTCACGCGATATCGTCCCCTTGACGACCAACGTGGCACCCAGTTCACGCAACGCCGAGCTGGGGTCCGTCACCTTGAGCCGTCGCACTTCGCTGCTGGGAATCACCCACAAGGACTGCTTTCCCAGCTCCAGGTTCGACAACTTACCCGAAAGCGAGTCGACCATTCCTTCCACCAGCGCTTCGTTCTCGGGATTGTTGCCGACGGTGTCGAAGGGCAGGAGGGCGATGTGCTTCTGGCCGCTGGCGAAGAAAGCGAATTGCAAACGCTCGCGAACCGAAGGCACCAACAGAACACTGGAAAGGACCAACAGAATGGCAGCGGCGATTGCGATCGACCGGCCCCAAACGTGGCCAGGCCTTGTCGGCAGCACCCATGCAGAACGCGATGCCTCCTGGCGCGACTCGCGCAGAGCCTTGAGTTGCTCGCTTCGCCGCCGGCTGCTGGACGGCGCCGTGATGCCGGCCCGGGCAAGCGCAGCTTTTGCTTCCTCCAAGTCCCGCAGCAGCTCGCGGCAGGATTGGTACCGCTTAACCGGATCTTTTGACAAGCATCGATACACGACATTTTGAACTTCCAACGGAACGTCGTCGAGCGACGGAGGCGCTTCGTTGACGATGGCCATGAAGGTGGCGGCCATGGTCTCCCGCTGAAATGGATTGCCGCCAATCAGCGCCTCGATCAGCGTGACGCCGAGCGCCCAGATATCGCTTCGCTGGTCAGCCGTCGAACCCGTGGCCTGTTCGGGCGATATGTAGCTCAAAGTGCCTACCGCACCGTGCGTCAGCGTTTGTGTTGCCTCGTTGATATGGGCCAGCCCGAAGTCAACGATCTTCGCCATCCCTTGCCCGGTCAGCATTACGTTGGAAGGCTTGATATCGCGATGGACAATGTTGCGGGAATGGGCCTCGTCCAGGCCTTGCGCGATCTGGATTGCGATCTCGACAACTTCCGCCACCGAAACGGGGTTGGAACCCTTGTGTATCCGGTCGGCGAGCGACTGGCCCTCGTAGAAGGCCATGACGATGAAGGTACGGCCGTCGGGAGTTTCTTCGATCCCGTGAATCACACCGACATTGGGATGGTCCAAAGAAGAGGCGATTCGCGCCTCCTTCAGGAAGCGCTCCTTATCGAGTTCGCTGGCATTCAGTCCGGGAGGAAGAAATTTCAGAGCTACTGTGCGTTCCAGCTTTCGATCGCGGGCCTTGTAGACCACGCCCATGCCGCCAGCGCCAATCCGACCGAGGATCTCGTAAGTGGTTCCGACAAGATCGCCAACCGACAGTGCGCTGTTGGATGTGGCCATTGCATCCTGCGTTAGCACTCGGGCGCTGATTTCCCGGGATTAGCCGACCGGCGCCAAATTGAATTTGATGATACGGCTTGCGACTGTCGCGAGCAAGAAAACCTGCACCGTCACACTTGCCGAGGCCAGGCGCCGGCTGCGAGTATTCGAGGGCGGCAGATTTTTCAGATGACTAAAGTACCGCAGGCGGACTTCCCTGCCGTTTGCCGGCTTTCATTTCGGTCTCGGCTTGTTCCATCGCTTGCCGAGGATCGCGTCCGGTGACCGCCTTAAACCACGCAGGATGATGCGTCCAGGCCCATCCCTCGCTGACCGTTCCGCGGGTCATGGCCTGAATGGTCCCTGGCTCGCCAAAAGTGCTGAGGTAGATGTGAAAGAAAATCCCAAACAGCATGATCAGCGCGGATATGTCGTGAATGACATAGGAGAAGGCAACGGCGATCCGCCCAAAAATCTCGGGGAACCACATGATCACACCGGTGATGAGGTAAGCAATGGAGCCGCAGACGATTTCCCAGAACATCAGTTTCTGGCCGCCGTTAAAGAAGCCGGTCTCCGGCGATTCCGTCGAATCGCTGCGAATAATGTACCCCCTAATGTGCTTCAACCAGCGCGAATCGCCCGGCGTCCATTTCATCACCTGCAGCCAGTTGATCGCCTGCAGCGCAAAGAAGAATACGAAGCCCAAGCCGAACCATGGATGCAGCAGGCGCGTCATGGCGCCGCCGCCAAACAGCGGCGTAAAGAAGCGGAAGATCCACGGCAGGTAGATACCGAACCCCGACAGGAGCGCAAGAAAGAAAAAGATGCCGACCATCCAGTGCAGAAAGCGGGTGTACACAGGATGACGCAGCAGTTCACCGGTGTAGACCAAGGTCTTGCCCAGGCGATCGATGGCGTTGGGACGATGAACGAAACGATCGGCGGAGGTCGCCATCCTAGTTCTCCTTTCCCGCATCCGGCGGCACGATTTCCTTCACCGGCGGAGTCGGCTGCGTTCGCAACGGGCCTTCGAAAATGTAATGCATCACCACGCCCACAAAACCCAGCATCGCGCCGAACAGGCCGATGGGTTTGAATACGTCCTTCCACAAGGTGAAGCTGAGCGGAATCCTGGGCTCTGCCGGCAAGTTGCCGTAGCGTTCCGGCTTCTTGATGTCGTGCAGTACGTAAATAACGTGAGTGCCGCCGATGGTATCGGGATCGTAAACCCCCGCATCTTTGAAGCCCGAGACATCGCGCAACTGCGTGGCCCGCTTTTCGGCCAGAAACTTCATGTCGTCTTTGGTGCCAAAGTGCAGACAGCCCGTTGGACATGCCTTGATGCACGCAGGCTCCAGTCCCACTCCCACTCTGTCGGAGCACAGCGTGCACTTGTAAACCTTCTTGGTGTTGGGATTGAACTTGGGAATATTGAACGGGCAGCCGGAAACGCAGAACTGGCAGCCAATACAATTTTCCTGCTGGAAATCCACGATACCGTTCTCGTACTGGACAATTGCGCCGTCCGCCGGGCACGCGTGCAGGCACCCGGGGTCGGCGCAATGCATGCACTGATGCTTGCGCATCAGCCACGCAAAGCTGCCGTCGGCGTGCTCGTCCTCGTTGAACTTGATCAGGTTCCAGAAGTTCCAGTCGGTGTCCGGCATCGTCTGGTAGGTGTTGTCGAAATAGGTGGTCTGGAACGGCATGTCGTTCCACTCGACGCACGCCACTTCGCACGCTTTGCAGCCGATGCAGGTGGTGGTATCGATCAGCTTGCAAACCTTGTCCTGGCGCTGTGTCCCTTCGCCGGCCACCGGTCCGGGATGGGCCGAGATTTGCTGGATTCGTAATGTGCCGCGATCGCCCATCTCAACCCTCCTTTAGATTTTTTCCAGCTTCACCAGGAAGCCCTTGAATTCCGGCGTGTAGGCATTCGGGTCGATCACTGTCGGCGTCAGCCGGTTGGCCGGCATCTTCGACGTTCTTCCCTCGTCCTCCGAAATTCCGCGGTAGCCCCAGTGAATCGGAATGCCAATCTGGTACAGCTTCTTACCGTCGACCATCATGGGCTTGATGCGCTTGGTCACCATCGCCTTGGCTATGTAGTCGCTGCGAATGCTGCTGACCTTCACCTTCTCGCCGCCGCGAATTCCCATCTGGTCGGCGAGTTCCGCCGGCACCTCGACGAACGGCTCCGGCACCAGCTGCACGTTCATGGGATTGTTCTTCGTCCAGTAGTGATAGTGCTCGGTCAGGCGATATGTAGTGCAGACGATGTTGTAGCCTTCGTTCGGCTTGGCATATTTGTCCATCGGGGTCTTGAATCTCTTCACCACCGGATTGTTGGACTGATTAGGGTGAAGAGGATTCTCGATCGGACTCTCGACGGGCTCGTAGTGCTCAGGGAACGGGCCGTCCGCCAACGCGCCCAGAGGCACGAAGATGCGTCCGATGCCTTCCGGGTTCATGATGAATGGACCCATGTGTTCTTCCGGCTTCGAATCCGGCTTGAAGTCGGGAACGTCATTGCCGACCCACTTCTGCGCGGTCTCGTTCCACCAGACTTGCTTGCGGGTGGGGTCCCATGGCTTGCCGGCAAGATCGCAGGACGCGCGGTTGTACAGCACGCGGCGGTTTGCCGGCCATGACCAGCCCCAGTTCTGATAAATCCCCAGACCCGAAGGATCGTCCGTGCCGCGCCGCTGCATCAACGGTCCGGCCTCGGTCCACGATCCGCAGTAGAGCCAGTTGCCTGAGGAAGTCGTCCCGTCGTCGCGCAGTGCCGCGAAGCCCGGTAATTGCTGCCCGGTCTTCAGCGACAGATTCGTCTTCTCGTCGCTGATGTCGGCCAGCGCCTTGCCGTTGATCTCCTTCGCGATCTCGCTGAGCGAAGGGCTGGTGGGGATGGTGTAACTCCACGTGGCGTTGAGAATTGGATCGGGGAACTTGCCGCCCTCTTTCTTGTACAGCTCGCGGATCTTCAGATAGATCTGCGCCAGGATGTCCTGATCGAGCTTGCAGTCGCCCGGCGGCGGCAAGGCGGTGCTCTTCCATTGCAGCCAGCGCGCCGAGTTGACCATGGTCCCGTCTTTTTCGGCGAAGCCCGCGCCCGGCAGCCGATAGACGGTGGTATTGATCTGCTTCATCTCTTCCGGCGTCGTGCCCGGCGCTTCCCAGAACGCGCTGGTCTCGTCGGGATAGATCTCGCAGACCACGAGGAAATCGGCTTTCTTCAGCGCATCGATGTTCTTCTGCGAATCCGGCCCGATCATCACCCCGTTCATGCCGAAAGCAAAAAATCCTTTCACTTTGCCTTCGTACATGTCATTCCAGTTCTCTACCCAGGAGTACTTGCGGTCGATCTTCGGCAGATAGTTGAAGGCGAAGTCGTTGTCCTTGGTCGCCGCGTTCCCATACATGGCCTTCAGGAACGACACCGTAAATTTGGGCGTGTTCGACCAGTAATTGAACGACTCCCACTCGCCCGGCTTGGATGGCTTCGGAGTCACCCGATCGAGGTAGGTCTTCAAGTCCTTGTCCGCCGGCACCGGCATCTTGAGATAGCCGGGAAGGATATCGAAGATACCTGCCATGTCAGTCGCGCCCTGAATGTTGGAGTGGCCGCGCAGGGCGTTCACTCCTCCGCCGGCACGGCCCACGTTGCCCAGCAGCAATTGCAGCATAGCCGCGGTGCGGATGATCTGCGTGCCGAAGCTGTGCTGCGTCCAGCCAACGGCGTAGATGATCGTCGCAACCTTTTTTGTGTCTCCATCCTTGCGGATGGAGGTGAACATATCCGCAGCCTTCAGGAACTGGTCCTTTGGAATTCCGGTGATACGTTCCACCATTTCCGGCGTGTAGCGCGAGTACTGCTGCTTCAACAGTTGATAGACGCAGCGGGGATGTTGCAGCGAGAGATCGTAGGCAACATTGGGCGGCAGTGACGGCGGGGGTGGTGTCGCGGGAGCACCGGCCATGGCCTTCGCGCCCGCCGGTCCTCCGGCTTGGTGACCCGGGCCTTCGGCATTGTGCGCGTTGCCGCTGTGTTGTCCGGCAGCAGCGCTGGCCTGCGCCTCGTGCGGTTTTACCGAGCCAATCGCTCCCGGCGCGGCGCCACCAGGAATATCTCCGGCGACTCCCGTTGCCGGCGCGGCAACGATCTTGGGAGTCTCGTTCCCGCCCTCTTCGTAATTCCAGGTGGCCTTGTCGTAGGTCTTGGTCGCGGCGTCGAAGCCGGAGAACAGACCGTCTTCCGGCAACTTGAACCCGTCTTTGATGAGGAACGCTGCGTTGGTGTAGTTGACCAGATATTCGTGCGCGATGCGATTGTTCTGGATCGCGTAGTTGATAATGCCGCCGAGGAACGCAATGTCGCTGCCGGCGCGAATCTGGCAGAAGAGATCGGCCTGAGATGCGGTACGCGTGAAGCGCGGGTCGACCACGATCGTTTTGGCGTCGCGGTTGCGCTTGGCCTCGACCGCCCACTTGAAGCCGCAAGGATGGTTCTCGGCCGGATTGCCGCCCATGATCAACATCATGTCGGTGTTCTTGATGTCGATCCAGCCGTTCGTCATCGCCCCGCGCCCGAAAGTTGGTCCCAAACTTGAGACCGTGGGGCCGTGTCAAACCCGCGCCTGGTTTTCCAGGCGCACCACCCCCATCGAGCGCATGGTCTTCACGACCAGATAATTGAACTCGTTCGTATCGGTACAGCCACCGGTGAAGGCGATGGACTCGCAACGGTTTACCGTGTTGCCCTTGGAGTCGGTTTCCGTGAAGGTCGCGTCGCGCGTCTTCTTGGTCCAGTGCGCGATCTCGTCAATCGCCTGGTTCCACGAGATGTCGTCCCAGTGGTCGGATCCCGGACGCCGCACTTGCGGCTTCAGGAGGCGCCGCTCGTTCTGGATGTCCTGCTGCAACGATGAGCCCTTGGGACACAGTGTGCCGCGGTTGATCGGGTGGTCGGGATCGCCTTCCACGTGCACCACTTGCGGGGTCACATTCTTGGCCTTGTCGCCAATGGTGTGGATGATCACCCCGCAGCTCACCGCGCAATAGGGGCAAGTGCTGCGTGTCTCCGTGGTTCGTGAAATCTTCAGCGCCTGGGCTTGTGCCAGCAGGGGCTGCGCATCGAAGCCGAATACCGTGATGCCAACGGCGCCCGCGATTCCAGTCTTGAAAAATGCTCGTCTAGATAGGTCCATCGCCGCCTTCCAGAACAAGAAATTCGAAACCGTGAATATGTAAAGGGGAGAAACTGAAGCGCTGGAGAAGCGCTGAATCTAAGCACCGAGAAGTATGCTCAGTTTGGTCCACATCTTCACCAAAGCCGTCGCCATTGCGACGGGGAACCCGAGACCGGAGCCCGATGTTGCGAACGAGGGTATACCGTCGCGCCCATACTGGTCAAATAGATTCAAACGTCCTGGTTGCGGCGGCCAATAGATTTACCCGGGGGCTAGAAACCCATCAGATTCCGTTTGATTTTGTGGAATCCGTTCTCCATTGCCCAGACATCAAGCGGCGCGGTCGCAACCTCGTCCACCAGGGGAACCGCAAGGCCATCCACGGTCAGGTCAACGCTCTTCAGATAGCAGTGACAGGTTTCGCAGGCCTCAACCCGCACCGCAGAAATGTCTTCCGCCGTGTAGCGCGGAAGTTTTGCGTAATCCTCCTCGCCGCAATTAGGGCACAGGATCCGCCGGAACTCCCACTCTGTGTTGCAGAACGAACAAATGAGAAAGCGCTTTCCCCCGTCACCTTCAGGACGAAGAACCGCGACTTGAGGCTTCGCATCACATACGGGACAAACCATCCCCGAGAATCCTGCCAAACTCGCAGCCGGAATCGTGGCAAGATGTTCCGCCATCGGCTGGAAAAGAACGCGCGCGAAAAACGCATGGGGGCCCGCATCGTCTGCGTCGTCAGCCTGCAAGAAAGCGCTGAGAACCTGACGGCATTCTTCCGGCGACACTCTGCTGAAGTCTGCGGCCTCCTGCGCCAGCTTGGCCGGACCGCTCGTCTGGACAAGCGATAGCAGTCTCGGCAACTGTTTCATGGCGAATCCCACATCGAGTCGCTCAAGAAACGGAGCATCGCGGCTGGGCGACGGACGCGCCGCAGCGCGTTCAAAGACATTGCGCTGAAACTCCAGGATTCGCCGATAGAAGCTCAAAACTTCCGCCGCAGCTGGATAGCGCCCGGCGAGATCGATGGCGCGCTCGATGCGCTTGCTCCACTCGGGCTGCCTGGCCGGTATCATCGACGGCAATCCATATCTCCAGGGACGAATGGCAGAAAACGAATGCCAGCGTCACAAGCCGCCGAGTATAGCACCCGCCAGAATCGTATCCCTTATGCGAAGATATAGGGCAAGCGCTAGAAACAGACGGAGCACATGCAGGCCTCGACCTTTCGCAAGATCTTCAAAGCATTTCATTATCGCGATTTTCGCCTCATGTGGTTCGGTGCCTGTACGTCCAGCATCGGCACCTGGATGCAAATCGTGGCCCAAGGCTGGCTCATCTACCGCCTCAGCCACTCGGCATTTCTGCTCGCATTGGATCAGTTCCTGGGGGGCATTCCCATCTTCCTATTCACCCTGATCGGCGGCGTCGTCGCCGACCGCATCGAACGGCGCAAAGTTCTTCTCGCCTCGCAATACGTCCAGATGACCAGTGCGGCAATCCTGACAGTCCTGGTTGCGACCGGCCTGGTCCATGTCTGGCATATCCTCTGCCTGTCCTTCGTATCGGGATTCGCTCAGGCGTTTGGCGGCCCGGCGTATTCAGCGCTGATTCCAACCCTGGTGGACCGCGAGGACATGCCCAATGCTATCGCGCTGAATTCCATTCAATTCAATCTGGCGGTGACCATCGGGCCGGCGCTCGCCGGACAGGCCCTGGCGAAGTTGGGCGAGAAGTGGTGTTTCGGCCTGAATGCGCTTTCCTTCCTGGCGCCCGTCATCACACTCCTGATGATCAGGTCGCGTTTTCAACCCGCGAGCACCACCGAGTCCATGTTCACCAGCCTGAAGCAGGGCATCAAGTTCGTCCGCAAGCAGCACTCGATGGAAGCGCTGATTGTGCTGGCGTTCTGCATGACCGCGCTCGCCATGCCCATGCGGACCTACATTCCCGTGTTCGTCAAAGACATCTTTCATCGCGGCCCGCAGACCTATGGCAATCTGCTTTCGCTGATGGGGATCGGCTCCATCTGCGGCTCGCTGATGGTCGCGAGTTTGGGCAACATCCGTCACAAGGGACGATTTGCCGTCACCGGGCTCATCTGCCTGGGCGCTGCCATTGCCGTGTTCTCCCTGTCGAGATCCTTGCCGCTGAGCTATACCATGCTGGTGATCGTCGGCGCTTCCATGATGGCCGTCTTCGCCACCGTGACTTCGCTGGTGCAATTGATTACCACCAACGAAATGCGCGGACGGGTGATGAGCGTTTACAACTGCGCATTTCGCGGCGGCATGCCCATGGGAAACCTGCTGTCGGGGTGGCTGGTTCCGATGTTTACCGCGCCCGTGGTCCTGAGCCTGAATGGACTCCTGCTGATCCTGATGGCGTTGTATTTTCTGCTGGTGCAGAGGCGAGTGGCCGCGCTGTGAGCTCGTTCCTGTGAACAAACGAAAGCTGGGCACTTCATTACAGGATGCCCCGTTCAGTCAGGCCGATCCACACAGGCATACTTAGCCTGGTAACTGCCGGCAGCTTAGTGGCAGTTCGGGAACTTCCAGGCAGAAATGTTGGTGCTCCAGCTGAAACTGCCCGTGTGATTGTAGTACTCGGTCGTGTAGAAGAAGGTGCAGTTGTCAACCGGATCGATCGCGACCGTGCTGTAGTCACCCCAGCGATTGTCCGTACCTGTCTGCGAACCGGTGCCATTCACAAACAGGTTTTCGGGCGACAAGGTGCCGAGCGGATCGCCGTAGACTCGTCCAGCGACGGCCAGGGAGGGATACATGTTGGGGCTGGACTCGCTATAGCCGACCAGGATGTCCCGGACGTTGTCGCGGGCCATCGAACCAAACCAACGCCAGTTGCTGTCGCCGGTAGTTCCGGCGTACGTGCCTTGCTGGAACACTGCCAGGGAAGTGACCGGAACGGTCTTCAAGTTCGCGGTGAATTCCATCCACCTGATAGCGTTCGACCCGGTAGACGCCGCCACGTCGAAATTCACAAACCAGTGCTGCACCGGCGCCGGTAACGGAGGCGTGGCCGTGGCATTCAGGGGCGGCTGGTCTTCCCAATAGGCGAAGCGATACAGCAAGCGGCCGCCAAGCGATTCCAACTCGTCGGTGACGCCTTCTTGCGGCACGCAGTTACCGTTATACTTACCGCCGCAGGCCGGCGTGAACTGGGCGATCGTGACCAGTTGGGAATTGTTCAGGCCCGTCATGGTGGCATTGCCGGTGGCCCAGTCGTTGATGTGCATGGAGTACACCGACAGGTGCTTATTGTCGACATCGCCAACGCTGCCGATGAAGAACTCATCCTCACTGCCCGGAGGAGGTGTCGGCGAATCCCGGTCCGCAGGCAGCAAGCTGTTTTCGGTCGGGTCGAGCTGGAAGCAGATCTGCTCGGCGCTGCTGTCGCCCACCAGAAGCTTCTGGCGATCGTAGCCGCACATTACCGGGCCGACAAAGCCGCTGAGGCCGGGTCCGAAGTTGTTCCAGTTCTGATAGTAGCCATCACTGTCACCGTGACTGGACCAGACTCCCCACTTGGGATAATCCGGGAAGCCGCTGTTGACTACGGGGAATTGGTAGGCGTACCAGAGGTTGTCGGAGAAAGTAGCGGTCTGCGAAACGGCAACGCAGACCTCATAGGGTTCCGTGAACACGTTCTGCGCCAGGATCCAGCGCTGGGCGTCACGGTCAAACTTGACGATGATGTCGCCGGAGTTATTGTTGGCGCACTGTGACCCGGGCAGCAACGCCTGCCAGACCGCGCTGCCGGGCGTGGTGTCCGCCCCGTTCAAGGGAATAATGGCGCCCGTGCTCTTATCGAAATCAGCATAAGACAGGTCCACCCATTGCACTACTTCGGTGGTGCCAACGGCCAGGGTTGTATCCGGCGGAGCACTGGAAACGTGGTAGTTCGGGAAGCCCTGGCCCACTCCCAGGACGTTGTAAATCTGGTTAAATTCGCTGTTTGCCGGCCCCGCACCCGGGCGCTGCTCAACTGGATCGACGACCCGTCCCATGTGAGGCATGGGGACAACGTGAGGCGGATTGACCAGGTGCAGATTCCACGGCTCCGGAGCTTCGTTGACGGTTACGCGCCCCGCAGCGAAGGCCGTGGCGTGGTTAAGAATCGGCTGCGGCGATTTGTCGGCCGCAGGCAGCGGCACGCCACGCAACAAAATAGCGCACAAAGCGATGACGGATGCACCGAGAACTTTACTTCTTGTCATTGCTACCATGCTCCTGTTTCAACACCCTCAATCCGGTTTGGGCGAAGCGGAACTGAAGTGGGTCACTGTCTTCTGTAGTGACGATTCGTCTTCCGCATTGAAGCAAGTGCGCGAACGATCAATCTGTTTCATCAGCCCGCAGAGCACCTTTCCCGGACCGACTTCGACGAAATTCACCACGCCCAGTCCAATCAACCCGCGCATCGCGTTGTCCCACTGCACCGCGCCTGTTACCTGGCGGACGAGGGCATTCCTGGCCTGCTCGGCAGTCGTAATCAGCGCCGCGTCCACATTGCACATCACGGGAATCTCCGGCGCGTGGAAGGTCAGGGACTCCAGGTCCGCTGCCAGACGATCTTGCGCGGGCTGCATCAGGGGACAATGGAAGGGTGCGCTGACGGGCAGCATGATGGCGCGCTTGGCCCCGCTCTTTTTGGCCAACTCGGTGGCGCGCTCCACCGCGGCCTTGTTGCCGGAGATCACGGTCTGGTCCGGCGAGTTCAAATTGGCTGCGCAACAAATCTCACCCTGGGCCGCCGCTTCACAAACTTGCTGCACCTTGTCCGCCGCCAGCGCGAGGATCGCCGCCATTGCGCCCACGCCAACCGGCACGGCCTCCTGCATGTATTTGCCGCGATTGCGAACTGTCCGCACCGCATCGGCAAACGCCAGCGTTCCCGCCGCCACGTGCGCGGAATATTCGCCCAAGCTGTGTCCAGCAACGTAGACCGGCGTGATTCCCTTGGACTGCAATACCCGCCACGCCGCGACGGAGACCGTGAGGATCGCCGGCTGCGTGATCTCGGTCAACTTCAGTTGATCTTCGGGTCCCTCGAAACACAGTTGCGAAAGTTTGTAACCGAGTGCGGCATCAGCCTCGTCGAAAGTCTCGCGTGCCACGGGATACATGGCAGCCAGTTCCTTCCCCATGCCAACTGACTGTGAGCCTTGTCCGGGAAAGAGAAATGCTGTGGCAGAAGAGTGCAAGCTCATGAGTGTTCGTTGCCGACCTACACCAAACCCGTGCCGATTGACCTGGCATCGGCGGAATCGGCCG
>Ga0182030_10003814_pt1 | contig 32176 bp, 33 predicted proteins | sample 812S3MmetaG_FD_121299 | JGI IMG/M metagenome (GOLD analysis project Ga0182030, IMG submission 121299) | Permafrost microbial communities from Stordalen Mire, Sweden - 812S3M metaG (Illumina Assembly) | ecosystem: Environmental > Terrestrial > Soil > Wetlands > Permafrost | place: Sweden... | reverse complement strand
CGTGGGCGCGCATTCGGACACCAATAACGGAGAGCTTCACCACATTCGAGTCGGCGATTATCCGATTATAGCTTAATTGGTCCCGCGCGCCTTCTAGAACCGAGACGGCGCGGTTCAAATCGGCCTTCGAGACAGTGAAAGTCATATCGGTAGACTTGCCGTCGGGGGCGACATTCTGAACGATCATATCGACATTGATTGCTGCATCGGTCAGCGGTCCGAAAATGGCTGCGGCGACACCGGGGCTATCGGCGACCTGCAGCAGAGTGACTTTCGCTTCATCGCGGCTGTAGGCAATGCCCGTTACAACTTCCTGTTCCACAATCTCACCCTCATCGACGACCAGAGTACCCGGGAGGTCGCTTCCCACTTTATCTGAGAAACTCGAAAGCACCTGGATTCTGACCCGGTGATTCATCGCCAGCTCAACTGAGCGGGTCTGTAGCACCTTGGCGCCCTGAGATGCCAGTTCAAGCATCTCTTCGTAGGTTATCTTTGTGAGCTTACGCGCCTTAGACACTATGCGCGGGTCAGTCGTGTAAACACCGTCCACATCGGTATAGATATCGCATCGGTCGGCTTTGAGCGCTGCGGCCATTGCGACAGCCGACAGATCGCCGGCTCCGCGGCCCAGAGTAGTGATTCGGCCTCGATCCGAGATTCCCTGGAAGCCCGAAATTACAGGAACTTCTCCCGCTGCCAGGCGGTGTTCCAACTCATCGGTATCAATTGACATGATCCGCGCTTTGGCGTGAACGTCGTCGGTGTGGATTGGTATTTGCCAGCCAAGCCATGATCGGGCGTTAATGCCGAGATTTTGCAGCGCCATGGCTGTCAAGCCCGCCGTCACTTGCTCACCGGTTGCGACGACTGTGTCGTATTCCCGCGAATCGAATAGGGGACTGATCGAACTGCATAGGTCGATCAACTTATTTGTCGCGCCGGACATCGCTGAAACTACGACAGCGACCTGGTGGCCGCGGTCAAGTTCGGCCTTAACTTTATGAGAGACACGAATGATACGGTCGATATCGGCAACTGACGTGCCGCCGAATTTTTGGACGATGCGGGCCACGATGCTCAACGATAATTGGAATTAAGCCTTAGGCTAAACATTGCCTGGACTGAGAGGCGTATCCATACTCCGCGTTAATCGCGACGTGCAAGCTTAGGGTAGAGTAGGTATGACCGCTGCAAAAACTGTCGATGCTGCTGAAATAGAGAAATTCGGCCGAATATCGGCCGAATGGTGGGATGCTTCCGGGCCGTTCAGGCCCCTGCATAGGCTCAATCCCGTTCGCTTGTCCTATATTCGGGCCCGCGCGGCTATGCAGTTCAATTGCGAAGGCAGTTCCATTACCCCGTTCGCGAATCTGAAGATTCTCGATATCGGGTGCGGCGGTGGGCTGGTGGCTGAGCCACTGGCGCGCTTAGGGGCAAAGGTCACGGCCGTTGATGCGGATAATGGCGCAATTGAAGCTGCCAGGCTTCACGCGGCCGCGCGACAGGTCAAGGTCGATTATCGTGTTGGTGATGCCGAAGAGTTGGTTGCAGCCGGCGAAACGTTTGATGTGGTTTTGGCGTTGGAAATTGTCGAGCACGTTGCCGATAGGACGGTCTTTCTTGAAATGCTTGGGAGACTTGTTGCGCCTGGAGGATTACTGATCTTGTCGACGCTTAACCGGACGTTGAAGTCCCTTGTTCTGGGTGTCGGTGTTGCCGAGCATCTACTGCGCTGGGTAGAGCCGGGAACGCACAACTGGCGGAGATTCGTTCGGCCGTCGGAATTGGCGCGGGACCTGCGCCGGGTCGGCTTCGAGATCATCGACCTGACCGGACTGGTGTTCGACCCCCTGAAAAACGAATTTCATCTTCAGAATGATGATGTCGGAGTTAATTATTTCGCATCGGCGACTCGCCCTGCCTAGGATCTATCAGCGCCGCGGCACAGGATAAACGGCGAGACTGCGTTGTCCTTCCGGACCGGCGGCAGAAAGACAGCAACGAGCCGCCTGTATATGACACTTGTTGCCTGTCGATGTGTCGGAGCGCGCAGTCGCGGCTAACTGTCGTTGCGGCGAATCCAGGGAACGGTCGCGATCGTTATGCCCTCTTCGCGCAACTCAGCTGCCTCAGATGGTGAAGCTTCGCCATAGATTTCGCGATGTTCCGTCTCGCCGTAATGGATTTTGCGTGCTTCCTCAGGGAAAGACTTGCCGACATAGTCGCACGTACTGGCGATATGTTGGTTCAACTCGGCAATCTTGGACAGAACCAAGCGTAGCTGCTCAGGATTGAACTGCTCGGCAGAAGGTTGAGTTTGACGAACCTGTCCTTCCCGAGATTCGCGTTCGGCATCGCGAATGTTGCGGTCGGAGCGTCCAATGCGGGGTGCCATCGGCGCCTTTGAGACCCCAGCATCGCCACAGATCGGGCAGCTGATCTGGTGTGACGCGTGCTGCTGATCATAGGCCAGCGAATTGCGAAACCAGGCCTCGAAGCCATGGCCGGCGCTGCAGCGCAGTTCGTAAACGATCATGAAGCGGTCTGTTGCGTTGTCATTGTTCAGAAAATAAATGAAATTTTAGTGGTTCGATAGTGGCGAAGCAATCATGCGGGTGCAAACGGGCGTACGTGGTCGATCGACCGGATCATCTGTCTCGCTTTGGTGACGAGCTCCATATCGCAATCTGCGGCAACAAAGCCTTCAGCGTCACCGCCATCGGCGAGCACTTCACCCCAAGGTGAAATAATAAGCGAGTGTCCGAAGGTCATTCTGCCTCCGGCATGCTCACCGGTCTGTCCCGGAGCAACTATGAACGCACCGGTTTCGATCGCTCGGGCACGCAGCAGCACCTGCCAGTGGGCCTTGCCGGTGGGCACAGTGAACGCAGCAGGTACAGTGATCACCGCTGCGCCAGCACGAGCCAACGCTGCATAAAGTGACGCGAAGCGGACATCGTAGCAGATGCTGAGACCAACCCGACCGAATGGTGTTTCAGCAACCACGGCTTTGTCACCGGGCTGAAATGTTGCGCTCTCGCGATAGGCCTGCCCATCCAGCGGGTCAGCATCGAACATGTGAATTTTGTCATAGCGCGCGACGATTTCACCCGTCGGATCGAACAGCAGGCTGCGATTGGCCAGCTTTCCGTTCTCAAGCAGGATCGATATCGATCCAACCAGCAGCCAAGCGCCGGTGACCCGCGCGAGCATACTGAAACGTCCGATTGCGGGATGTTCTGCTTCGGGCAGAGCCGCACTCATAAGCGCCGCGCGGCTATCATACATACCGCTTGTATTTTCGGGGGTCGCTATGAAACTCGCACCATCTGCGTGCGCCGCCCGTATCCAATGCTCCGCCGCATCGAGATTGGCGGATAAGTCGGGTTTGGCGTTCAGTTGAACGCAGGCGATTCGCAGGATCATGTCGTTGAGGACAGACCCAACAAGACGTCGAGCTCGCCTCTGCGGTTCAGCGCCGCCATATCGTCGGACCCGCCGATACCTTCGCCATCGATGAATATTTGCGGTGTACTCGTACGGCCATCGGCACGCTGAACCATTTCATCTCGCCGCGCTGGCTGCTCCATAACGTCGATCTCTTCATATGCGACACCCTTGTCGTCCAGAAGTTTTTTCGCCCTGTAGCAGTATCCGCAGAAAGGCTGGGTATAGATTTCGATTTTCGGCATCGTGTGAATATGAGGATATGAAACGCATTGGTCTAGCCCGAGATTACGACTCGCGCCAATGTCAGTACGTCGATCCGGGCTGCGCCGCCGCGCCTCAGCACTTTGGTGCAAGCTTCCACTGTAGCTCCGGTGGTCAGAACATCATCGATGAGTATGATGCGTGCAACTTTAACTCTGTGAGCGTGACGCGAGTCGATGCGGAACGCGCCGGCTACATTGCGGGACCTGGCGGCGGGTCCCAATTCACTTTGGCTCGGAGTGGCGCAAGAGCGCTCCAGCAAGTCAGGTGGGTGCGCCACTTGGGATCTAAGGCCGGCTTGTTCGGCCATCAGTGCTGCTTTGATTGTAGCGCCGCTTGAGCCGCCGGCACAGGTGCAAGGGTACCGGAACGATGAAGTCGGCATCCTCCAACAATTCAGCGCCAGCGCGTGCGAGCCAGGCGGGTGCCATGCTTAAAGCCCAATATCAGTCCACGACTACCGTCATCATAGATCACTGCGGCCTCGGCGCGATCAAATGCCATCGGGCAACCAAAGCAGGCGGCGCAACGATGAAACCCCTCAACTGCAAAATCAAAATGTACGCCGTAACTTTGACATTGGGGCGGGACAATGAAGTTCAGTTTGGACCAGCAAATTGCGCAGGCAAGTCCGGTGACATCGCCCCCTTCACCGCACCCGATGCAGCGTGGTGGCAGGGTGAGATAGAGCGCCAATTGTGCGAGACGGCGGGCCTGGGTGGCCCAAGGCCATGAAGATTCGACGGCGATTGTCCGAAAGAAAGAATCAAGCCGTACACAGGGCTAAAGTCACGTGAAATCGTAAGCGCGCTCCCCGTGAACCGACAGATCTAGCCCGTCATATTCTTCCTCGCGCGTCACTCGTAGACCTGTAAACTGTCGAAGAAGCTTTACAATTACGAACGTGGCGACGCCCGACCATAATCCAGTTATGCCGACCGCTTCAGCCTGAACCATCAGCTGCGAAGAGAAGGTCATCCCGTCGGCAAGACCCACGCCTCCGAGAGCTGGCAGGGCAAAGCCCGCTAACAGTAAGGACCCGAGCATCCCCCCAACCCCATGAACGGCAAATACATCCAAGGAGTCGTCCACCCGAAGTCGATGTTTGATAAGCAGAGTGGCAAAGAAGCAAACTAAACCTCCAGCCGCGCCGATCGCCATCGCGCCTGCAGGTCCGACATAGCCGGAGGCCGGCGTGATCGTCGCCAACCCTGCTACGGCTCCCGTGACTATACCGACCGAGGTTGCTTTGCCGATGCGAATGCGCTCGATCGCAATCCAGGTTAGGGCGGCGGCGGCTGCGGCTAAGTGCGTGCTGAGAATTGCCGAACCTGCTGCCCCATCAGCCGTCAACGCGCTGCCCCCGTTAAAACCGAACCAGCCCACCCAAAGCATGCCCGCGCCGGCCATGGTGATGCCAGGATTATGGGGCGGGGTCAGCGAATGCGGAAAGCCGTGTCTCGCACCGACAAGTAATGCAGCCACCAGAGCGGAAACGCCTGCCGTTGTATGCACTACGATACCACCGGCAAAGTCCATGACCCCCTGCTGTGCGAGCCAGCCACCGCCCCAAACCCAATGTGCGATAGGAAGGTAAACCAACATCAGCCAGATTGAACTGAACAGGACGACAAATGAGAATTTCACGCGCTCGGGGAAAGCTCCAATGATAAGAGTGGGCGTGATGATCGCGAACGTCATCTGGAACAACGCGAAGACATTCTCAGGTAGGCCGGTACCCGGCTTAATCGAAGCCAAATGTTCGAGGAAGGCTTTGCCCAGGCCGCCCACATAAGGGGCATCGCCATCGAACGCTAAACTATAGCCGCAAATTGCCCAGATGAGCGAGACTACGCAACATATTGCAAAGCTATGCATCAGTACCGACAGCAGGTTCCGCGCCCGTACCAGGCCGCCATAGAAAAGCGCCAAGCCCGGCAAAGTCATAAATAGCACCAGGGCCGACGCGGTCAGCACCCAGGCCGTCTGTCCTGTATCCAAATGTGATTCCGACCCAACCGTCGCTGCGTGACATGCAGGTGCAACCGAGACCGCTATTGCTGCGAGGGCGGCAGAGTTAAACCGGCTATGATTCATGATTGAAGATTCCTGACCCTAAGTTCACCAGTACCCGTCATTGTGCGCGCGGGACTTGCTTGCGGAATAATCCAGCATCTTCAAATTGGCAACTATGACACGTTGCAGCAGGGGGGGGATTCTCATATTCAAACCTCTTGCATCACTGCTGTTGGCAAGTTCGCTTTTCGGCAACTAGGACGGCGCAGGATTAAGCTTTCACTAAGAGCCGATGGCATTATGCCTCATTTGAGATATTGGGAGACGAGCAATCGCTAACGGTGTCTATGGTCAGCCATCCGCGGAACTGGTCGCAGTCGACCCAGACGCAATTCAGTTTTCGCCTCTGATACCCGGATCGCAGCGGCTGGAAGATTGTGCGGGCGGAACTTTAAGCGACATGGTCATGGTCGCTCCACCGGGTGTGCAAGAGCGACGCTATGCGTTGGCGCAGGCTATGCGAGCACTTACCGTCGGAGGGCGGCTTACGGTTCTCGCGCATAAAGAACGAGGCGGGGCGAGGATAGCAAAGGAACTTGTGGGGTTTGGTTGTACGGTCCAGGAGGAGTCGAAACGGCATCAACGAATTTGCCGCTCCACCCGCCCAATTTATGTAACGGGAATTGAAGAACTAATTCTCGTCGGTGGCATTCAAGTTCCACCAGCTCTCGGTCTTTGGAGCCAGCCCGGGATATTCAGTTGGGATCGGCCGGATCCCGGTACTCTCGGACTGATCGGGCATTTGCCGCAGCTTTCGGGCGATGGAGCGGATTTTGGCTGCGGCGCCGGGTTGTTGTCGCGGGCCATATTGCAAAGCCAAGCGGTGACTCGACTTTGTCTCGTTGATATTGATCGGCGGGCAATCGGTGCCGCGAAGTTGAACGTGGTAGACCCGCGCGCGGTCTTTGCTTGGCGCGACCTGCGCTGGGATGTACCCGAAACGCGCAACCTCGATTTTGTTGTGATGAATCCGCCGTTTCATGACGGAGGGTCCGAGGACCGTTCGTTAGGTGAAGCCTTTGTCCGCAGTGCCTCGACTTCATTGAAGCCTGGAGGCGTTTGTTGGCTGGTGGCAAATCGCCACCTGCCTTATGAAAAGCCGCTCGCATCTTCATTCTCTGCCATACGTCTTATCGATCAGGCAGCAGGTTATAAAATCTACAAGGCAATTCGCTGAGCATGGTCACCGGCAAAACACCTACAGGCCGGCTTGATCGATTGCTGGCTAACCTTGGATACGGCTCGCGACGCGAGGTTCAGGCGCTCGTCGCTGCGGGACTGGTGCTGTTGGACGGCCAGATATTGCTGAAGGCTGACATGCACTTGCCGTTAGCCGCAAAGCTATCGGATCGCATATCAATCGATGGTGTTCCTCTCGATCCGCCACCGCCACTCAGCTTGATAATGCACAAGCCGCTGGGCGTTGTTTGCTCGCACCGGGAACCGGGCCGCAGCGTCTACACATTGCTTCCTCCGCGTTGGGGGAGGCGCAACCCGGCTATATCCACCGTGGGAAGGCTGGACAAAGAAACGTCCGGCCTGCTTCTACTGACTGATGACGGCAGCCTGCTACACCGCATCATCTCGCCCAAAGCCAATATTTCTAAGCGCTATCTCGTCACGCTTGAGCAACCGATGCGAGGCGATGAGGGCGCAATATTTGCCAGCGGGAATATGTTGATCGAGGGTGAATCCAAACCGCTACTTCCAGCAGAACTTCAAGTCATTGAACCGAGGCAATCCTGGCTTACCATCACCGAAGGCCGCTATCATCAGGTGCGGCGCATGTTTGAGGCGACTGGGAATCATGTTGTCGCCCTTCATCGGGACCGAGTCGGCACCTTGGATTTGCCGAACGATCTCGGTGTGGGGAAATACCGGCTCTTGACCTCCGATGAACTTAGGATGGTTATGGGGCTCGTATAAAATATCATTGTCGGAAAACGGAGCCGGAGCTGAGGAGATGTTTGACTTCAGCAAAATGAAATTCGAGCTGCCGCAATTTAAGCCGGGTTCTCCGATGCGGTATTGGATCGCGGTCACGATCGTGGCTTTGGCTACGGCTGTGCGGTGGGAAATACCGATTGCAAACGGCTCTTTCCCGTTTCTGTCGTTTTTTCCAGCAGTGGTTTTGATCACGCTGGTTTGCGGCGGCCGCGTTGGAATTGCTTCTGTGCTGGTATCGCTCGCTTTGGCGTGGGCGTTCTTCCTGCCATACACGCTCTCCTACGAGAATTTCTATTTCTCGACGATGTTCGTCATTGGATCCGGCGCCGTGATTTTGGTCGCAGGCGCGGTGAGGTACACGACCATCGTCATTCGCCAGCTGAACGAAACGCTGCGGCAGAGCGAAGCAAAGTTCCGTGGCCTTTTGGAAGCGGCACCCGACGCGATGGTGATCGTCGATGCGACAGGACGGGTCTTGCTAGTTAACGCGGCTACCGAACATCTCTTCGGATATCCAAGATCTGAACTAATAGGGCAGTTTGCCGCAAAATTGATGCCCGCGGCTATTAGCGGGGAATCCTACGGGTATCGTAAGGACGGAAGCAACTTTCCGATCGAAGTTAGCTACAGCCCGCTGCAGACGGAGGATGGGCCGATGGTTTCATCTGCCATCCGTGATGTGACGGCGCGCCGTCAGATCGAAGCCGATCTGATCCAGGCAAGCCGCGCGAAGTCAGACTTTCTCTCGGGCATGAGCCATGAATTGCGCACGCCGCTTAACGCGGTGGTCGGTTTTGCCGAACTCCTGAAGATGAAGGGCGCCGATCATCTGACCGAGAAGCAGCACGAATATGTGGATCATATTCTTGAGGGGGGAAATCATCTTCTGGTGCTCGTGACCCAATTGCTCGATCTTGCCGGTATCGAGGCGGGTCGGCTCAACCTTTCGATCACACCGGTCTCGGTAGAGGCTACTCTCACCTACGTGCACAATCTTATGGTCCCGCTCGCGCTAAAGGCAGGCGTAAAATTTGAACTCAATATTCCACGGTCCCTAGAAGATGCACGCGCAGACGAGTTGCGATTGCGCCAGGTCCTGATCAATCTTCTGTCGAACGCCATTAAGTACAATCATCCAGGTGGCCAAGTGACCCTGAGGGCGGATACGGAGGGGAGTTCGATCCGATTTGTGGTGTCCGATACCGGGGTAGGCATTCCAGCTGAACGTAAAAGCGAATTGTTCCAACCTTTCCATCGTCTGGGGGCCGAGCATTCTTCCGTAAGCGGTACCGGAATCGGGCTTGCATTGTCGCGCAGGATCGTCGAGGCAATGGGTGGAACGCTCGGGTTCTCGAGTGAGGCGGGGGTGGGGAGTACCTTCTGGGTCGAGATGCCTGCCGAACATCGGATCGTCCGGCGACCGGTCGGCACTTCGTCGATCGCCGACTCTTCCATCGGTTTGGGCGAAGACGGCGCACTTAGCCTAGCCTAAGCGGCTGCAACTTGAGCGACATAGCCTCCGTCTCTGCACTCGCCTATAAGCTGCGTTCGATGACTAGCTCAGACCCTTTACTCGTTTTCGATCGCACCTTAGTCCGCCTACGGCGGGAGCGCGCTGTGCTGTCTGGCGACGAAAGCGGCTTTTTGTTCGATGAAATTGCCCAGCGCCTAGCCGACAGGTTGGTCGACGTGAAACGGAAATTTGGTGTCGGCCTCGATCTTGGAAGCCGCGGCGGTCAGATGATTGGCGCGGTGACGGCCACCGGTCGGGTCGATCGACTCTATGCTATGGACCCGTCACCGCGCCTTTCGGGCAGATTGGCGGTTCCGGCGATTGCTGCGGACGAAGAGGCGCTTCCTTTCGCGTCTGGGTCTCTTGACCTTGTGGTCAGTTCCCTTGCGCTGCATTGGGTGAACGATTTGCCCGGTGCGTTGGTGCAGATTCGCCGCGCACTTCGCCCTGATGGGCTTTTCCTGGCGGCAATGTTTGGCGGCGAGACATTGTGGGAATTGCGGGAGGTGCTGATGGAGGCTGAATTGGTCGTCAGCGGCGGAGTTTCGGCCAGAGTGTCGCCGATGGCTGATTTGCGCGACGCTGCGGGCCTGCTGCAGCGCGCTGGATTTGCGCTTCCCGTTGCTGATCGCGACCCGTTAACCGTTTCCTACGCCGATGCCTGGGCACTGATGCGCGATCTCGGTGCTATGGGAGAGAGCAATGCTGTTCGTCTGAGAAGGGCTGGCCCGTTGCGGCGCGCTGTGTTGGCTGAGGCCGTTCGGCTTTATCAAAAACGTCACGGCATGGGCACAGGGCGTGTTCGGGCGAGTTTTGAGGTATTATATATCTCGGGCTGGGCACCGGCCGCGACTCAGCAGCAACCCCTCCGGCCGGGCCAAGCAAAACGCCGGCTTGCAGACGCACTGGGCGTAGACGAGCGGCCTGCCGGAGATATTGCGGTCCCAAGAAGTGAGTAAAGCAATGCCCGCTCCAACTGTCGAACGACTGAGTGTCGAGCTTATTCCAGCGTTCAAGGACAATTACATCTATTTGCTGCGTGAACCTGGCAATAATTCAGTTGGCATTGTCGATGCTGGCGACAGTACTCCCGCGTTGGCGGAGCTAGCACGGCAGGAGCTCAGCCTCACACACATATTCAACACCCACCATCATCCTGATCATGTCGGCGGCAATGCGGCTTTGAAGGCGCAGTATCCCGACGCAGTATTGATCGGCCCCAAATCGGAGACCGCGCGAATTCCCGGTATGGATATGATGGTGGCCGAAGGCGATGAGGTTGCCTTTGGCTCCTTGTCATTCAGGGTGATCGAGGTTCCGGGGCACACGCGTGGACATATAGCTTTCTGGACCGAAGCCGGATCGGCGGTTTTCTCAGGAGATACATTATTCGCAATGGGGTGCGGACGAATGTTTGAGGGAACCGCTGATCAAATGTGGAAATCCTTGGGACGGCTGAAGTCTCTACCTTCCGTCACCAGAGTCTATTGTGGTCATGAATATACTCAGACAAATGCCCGTTTCGCGTTGACTGTGGATCCGCACAACCCTGCTCTGATCGAGCGTGCGGCAGAGGTTGATCGCTTGCGGGCCGCAGAGTTGCCGACCATACCTTCAAACATAGGTATCGAAAATGCGACTAATCCATTTTTGAGAGCGGACGAACCTGCTGTCGCAGAGGCAGTCGGTTTGGCGGGGGCCGACCCGGTCCAGGTGTTTGCGGAAATTCGTCTCCGCAAAGACAATTTCTGAGGTATCGGTGAGTTATCAGCAAAATCTTGAGCGTGTCGCAACCCGCTATCTCGAACTGCGGGACACTCTGTCCGGGATGGTGGACGACCCAGAGAAATATCAGCGATTTTCACGAGAATTCGCAGAACTGACACCGGTTGCGGAGGCGATTGAGGAACTCCGCCTGCGCCAATCAGAGGCGGGAGATCTGGCCGAAATCATCGCCGATCCATCGACCGATTCAGAAATGCGTTCGATGGCGGAGGAGGAATTTGCTGCACTGAAAGTCCGGCTGCCGGCACTTGAGCGAGACATACTCATTCAGCTTCTTCCCAAGGATGCCGCAGATGAGCGCAGCGCTATATTGGAAGTGCGTCCCGGAACTGGGGGCGATGAAGCGGCATTGTTCGCTAGCGAATTATTCCAGATGTACCAGCGCTATGCGCAGACGCACGGTTGGAAATTCGAAGTTCTGGAGATTGCCCACTCTGATATCGGCGGCTTTCGTGAGGCTGTCGCCGAGGTCAATGGGCGCGGCGTATTTGCTCGACTAAAGTTCGAGTCCGGCGTTCACCGTGTCCAGCGCGTTCCGAAGACTGAAACTCAGGGCCGGATTCATACATCGACCGTCACGGTAGCCGTGCTTCCTGAGGCCGAAGAGGTGGATATCGACATTCAGGATAAGGATCTGCGGATCGATGTTTTTCGCTCATCCGGTCCGGGCGGGCAGTCGGTCAATACAACCGACTCTGCAGTGCGGATCACGCATATCCCAACAGGGACGGTCGTCAGTCAGCAGGATGAAAAATCGCAGCATAAGAACAAAGCTAAGGCTTTGAAGATTCTGCGCGCCAGGCTTTTTGAAGCCGAGCGCTCAAAGCTGCACGAGGAACGCGCAGCCACTCGAAAGGGTCAGGTCGGCACCGGAGATAGATCGGAGCGTATACGCACATACAATTTTCCCCAAGGTCGGGTCACCGATCATCGTATCAACCTTACGCTCTACAAAATCGATAAGGTCATGTCGGGCGAAGCATTGGATGAAATACTGGATGCGCTGATAACTCAGGATCAGGCTGAGCGACTTGCGGAGCTTTCATGACTGCGGGCGTCAAGCTGGCAGCAACAACCCGCAGAGGGGCACTTAAGGAGGCTGTGGCCTTAATGAAGGCCGCAGGCTTGGACACGCCGGTTCTTGATGCCCGATTGATTGTTCAGCATGCCCTCGGCATCAGTTGGGACACGCTCTACCTTAAAGACGATCAGCCTCTCAACGTTGCCGAGCGAGTTCTGCTCGAATTGGATCTGGGCCGCAGGGCGAGGCATGAGCCGGTCTCGAGAATTGTCGGACGGCGACATTTTTGGACGCTTGAACTCGCGGTCTCACCCGATACATTGGATCCGCGAGCCGATACGGAATCATTGATCGAAGCTGTGGTCACCGCAATCCCGGAGCGCACTCGCCCACTGAGGATACTTGATCTGGGCACCGGAACCGGCGCGATCCTTTTGGCGCTATTAGCTGAATATCCAAACGCAGTGGGCTTAGGAGTGGATCAGTCCCCTGGAGCGATTGGCGTTGCTCAGACTAACGCGGAAAGTCATAAGTTCTCGGCGCGTGCTTCGTTCGCTGTCGGAAATTGGGCTGAAAGTCTATCGGGATTATACGATCTTATACTATCCAATCCGCCTTACATTGCTAGCGGCGACCTGCTTGGGTTGCCGCCGGAAGTGCGGGAACATGACCCTGTCCTTGCATTGGACGGTGGGGTAGATGGTCTTGACGCCTATCGTGCACTAATACCAGCAATCCCCAGGCTGCTAGCTCCAGATGGACTGGCTGTTCTTGAAGTCGGCATCGGCCAGGCCGACTCGGTTTGCGCGATCGGGGTTGCCAGCGGGTTGAATCTGGTCGGTCGTCGATCGGATCTTGGTGGAGTCGAACGTGCATTGAGCTTCAAAATATCCGATCGCATGTGACCGATGCGCGCAGATAGCCTCGGTATTTCACAAATTGAGGAATTTCGTTGTAATCTATCGGTGAGCCACTAATGTAGCACTTACGGCGTTCATCGAAATTTCCGGTGATCGGGCTACTTATGTTCGGAAAATTTCCGTAACTTGGACACGGCCCGGTTAGTGTGCGGCTTAAAGATAAGCTGCAACGGTGTTTCGATTATCGGATCGCCGAAACCGGCAAACTCAAGAGAAATGCAGGATGAGACAGGGTCCCAACCCCAAACGGTCGCGCGGGCGAAATAACAACAATAACAACAATAACAACAACAATAACAACAATGGCGGTCGTCGCCCGAACATGCCCTTGCGCATGCAGACATTCGACTCCAATGGCCCAGATGTTCGGATTCGCGGCAGCGCTTTCCAGGTTCACGAGAAATATCTGCAACTCGCCCGGGATGCTTCGTCCTCTGGTGACCGGATCATTGCTGAGAGCTATCTACAGCATGCCGAACATTACTATCGCATAATTGCAGCCGCTCAGGAGCAGCAGCAGCAACAGAACGGCAACGACCCAAACCGGCGATATAGGCCTGAGGGCTATAACGGCCAGGACTTCCGCGGCGCGCAGGGTAGTGAAGAGGGCGCAAGCGAGGGCGGAGAGGAATTCTCCGGCGAGGAGCAAGCAGAAGGCCAGTCTCCGCGCGGTGATTCCTATCGCCAGGAGGGACGTCAGCAGGAAGGTCGACAGCAGCAAGAGGGCCGGCCTCAGCAGGACCAGGCTTATCGTCCGCAACCCGAAACGCAATATCGTGGCCAAGGGGACCGCAATCAGTCGGATCGTAGCCAAGATCGTAACCAATCGGATGGTGGCTATCGTCAGCAATCCGAAAATGGAGGCACTCGCCGTCAGACCGAAGGTGAGTATCGATCGGATCGGGACAGCCAGTATCGCCAACCGTCGGAAAGCGGGGAACGGCGGGAAGCAGAACCACGGGCACACACGGATGAACGTCCTCGTGCGCGAACCTATGACGATCGGCAAGGTGGTCGTGTCAATCACGAGGGCAATTCGGGGCAGACGAACGGCGACACGGTGCCGGTAACCGCGTCCGCCCCCGTGCAGATAGAGTTTCCTCAGCCGATAACACCGGAAGTATCAGCTCAAGTCGTTGCTCCCGAGGCATCGGCGGCGCCCGCCCGCCGTGGTCGTCCGCGCCGGCCCAAACTTGAGGCTCCGAAGCCTGCAGACGGTTAAGGCTTCCAGCCCCTGATATATTCAGCGACGGGCGGCGATTTTGGCCGCTCGTCGATTCTTTGCAGCGACGGGTCTTGGATGACGCCGACAGCTGCCTAAATAATAATCAACTTTTATTGCGCTAAGTCATTGCCGCGCCTCGAAGAGGGCGGCTTGCTGTGGGGCGCCTCGCAGGGAGGGCCTCGTCACTTACTATAGGAGTGCCTGAATGGACTTCGAGACTTATACAGAACGTGCACGGGGATTCGTTCAATCCGCCTATGCCCTCGCCTTGCGGAGTAACCATCAGAGGCTGACACCCGAGCATCTCCTCAAGATACTTCTTGAGGATAAGCAGGGTCTTGCTGCGAATCTGATCCGTGCTGCCGGCGGCAATCCTGAGCAAGCGCTAGCAACCGTTGAAGCGGAACTCGCTAAGCTGCCGCGAGTGGAAGGTTCTGGCGCAGGTCAACCGCAACTAAGTCCCGAAGCGGCGCGCGTATTCGACAGCGCACAGCAGATTGCCGACAAGGCGGGCGATAAATATGTAACCGCTGAACGTCTCCTTGTTGCTTTGGCTCTCGCCTCCGGCACGACGGCTGCGCGTGCTATGGCCGCTGCAGGGGTAAACGCGCAATCGCTTAATCAGACAATTGAGCAGGTGCGCAAGGGCCGCACTGCGGACACGGCCAACGCCGAAGAAGGGTTTGAGGCGCTGAAGAAATACACGCGTGACCTGACCGAAGCCGCCCGGAACGGCAAGCTTGATCCGGTGATTGGGCGCGATGAAGAAATCCGCCGCACAATTCAGGTGCTGTCGCGTCGTACCAAAAACAATCCGGTTCTGATCGGGGAGCCTGGCGTCGGCAAAACGGCCATCGTAGAGGGCTTGGCGCAACGGGTCATAAACGGCGATGTGCCCGAGGGACTGAAGGATAAGAGGGTGCTTTCTCTCGATCTGGGTGCGTTGATCGCGGGTGCAAAGTTCCGTGGTGAGTTCGAAGAAAGACTGAAGGGTGTCTTGCAGGAGATCCAAGCGGCCGCCGGAGAAGTCATTATTTTCATCGATGAGTTGCATACGCTGGTCGGTGCGGGAAAAGCGGACGGCGCGATGGATGCGTCGAACATGCTCAAGCCGGCATTGGCGCGCGGTGAGTTGCATTGCGTCGGTGCGACCACGCTGGATGAATACCGCAAATATATCGAGAAGGACGCGGCGTTGGCACGACGCTTTCAGTCGATCTTTGTGAATGAGCCAACTGTTCCCGATACAATCTCGATCCTGCGAGGACTGAAGGAAAAATACGAGATGCATCACGGCGTCCGTATTACCGACAGCGCAATCGTCGCAGCCGCTACGCTCTCGAACCGCTACATCACAGATCGCTTTCTGCCCGACAAAGCTATCGATTTAATCGATGAGGCAGCTGCGCGGCTGAGGATGGAGGTCGATTCAAAACCCGAAGAGATCGATGAACTCGATCGTCGGATAATCCAGCTTAAGATTGAGCGCGAGGCCCTTAAGAAAGAGCATGACGCCGCGTCGCGCGACCGGCTGGAGAAGCTTGAAACGGAACTGGAAACGCTTGAGAAGCAATCTGCTGATCTCACCGATCGTTGGCGCGCAGAGAAGGAAAAACTATCCTCTGCCCAAAAGATCAAGGAGGAATTGGAGCAGGTCCGCACGCACCTCGATCAGGCTCAGCGCGCTGGCGATTGGGCTCGAGCGGGGGAATTGACTTACGGGCGTATCCCAGAACTTGAGCGTCGTCTTGTGGAAGCCGAAAAGGCAGCCGGCGGGCATATGCTTAACGAGGAGGTCCGCGATAGCGATATCGCCTCGGTTGTCAGTCGCTGGACGGGTGTACCCGTAGACAAAATGCTCGAGGGTGAGCGCGACAAGCTGCTCCGTATGGAAGAGCGGCTGCGCGCACGAGTGGTTGGCCAGGAAGAGGCGGTTGTCGCGGTATCAAACGCCATTCGCCGATCGCGAGCCGGTCTACAGGATCCGAACCGTCCGATTGGTTCCTTTATGTTCCTGGGCCCGACGGGTGTCGGTAAGACGGAGCTGACGAAGGCGATCGCCGAATTCATGTTCGACGACGACACGGCAATGGTCCGGGTCGATATGTCGGAATATATGGAGAAGCATTCCGTAGCCCGGCTTATCGGGGCTCCCCCCGGCTACGTCGGTTATGATGAAGGCGGAGCGTTAACCGAAGCTGTCCGTCGTCGTCCCTACCAGGTTATTTTGTTCGACGAGGTTGAGAAAGCACACCCAGATGTTTTCAACGTCCTGTTGCAAGTGCTCGATGACGGAAGACTGACGGACGGCCAAGGGCGTACAGTGGATTTCCGCAACACGCTTATCATCCTGACATCGAATCTCGGTTCCGAGATTCTGGCTAACGAGCCCGAGGGCGAGTTGCTGCCGTCGGTTCGTGAAAAAGTGATGCAGGTTGTGCGTGGGGCCTTCCGTCCGGAGTTCCTGAACCGTCTGGATGAGATTCTGATATTCCAGCGGCTCACCCGCGGGCAGATGACCGTCATTGTCGATATACAGCTTGAGCGGCTTCGCAAGATGCTGTCGGAACGGAACGTCGAACTGGTTCTGGACGACAAAGCGACGGCATGGCTGGCGGATGCCGGCTATGATCCGGTCTATGGTGCGCGACCGCTGAAACGGGTGATACAGCGTGCTCTCCAGAACCAGCTTGCGCAACTGATCCTGCAGGGGCAGATGATGGATGGGGATAAGGTTTCGGTCAGCGCCACCGATAACGGCTTGGTGATCGAACCAATCCATGTGGTTGTTCCAGAGGAACCGATTGCCGCGTAATGTTCGGATCGGCATCGACGGGCAAAAGGGCTTTTTTGTGGAACCTCGGTCTTCTAACGGGGTTCCACGATCAACAACCCTTTGGAGGTCCAGTCATGTTGAGAACATTTTCCTTGGTTACTGCCGCAGCGCTTCTCGCCAGTGTGACGGCTTTTGCACAAACGACAACCACTAACACCACTGAAGTCGCGTCATCCTCGCCGGCGGCGTCGGGTGATACGGATACCGGAAAGATGCATCACCGCCATCACCACGTGATGCGATCTGAGAAGAACGGTTCGGACTGGGACGCCGACAAGCTAAATTCATGCATGTCGAACGCCACCCCGACTGATTCCCAGGAAAGCTGCCTAAAGCAGGCCGAACACAGCTAAACTTCATGCGGCAGAAAACGAGCGTTGCCTTGGGGAATTCCCGATAAGGCAACGCTCTTTTTTTATGCCTGGCAGTTCTCGCACGGCCATCAATCTGCAAGAACAATAAATATCCAATGACTAATGTACAGCCGCCTCGTGCGGCTGTTGCTGTTTTACAACGCATGTATTCGATAGTTATATCAGGGATGATTAATAAAGGAACTCATATAACTCACCGACCGTTCGAATACTGGTTACGGATATCAGGGTTCTCCTGAAGCATTAAAATTAGATCAGAAGCAGATCTATATAACGCGGAAAAAGGTGTAGTATTATGAGAATGAAGATCTTGACTTTGGCAGGTCTTGTAGCCGGATTACTGTCCGGGACGGCTATTGCGCAAACGTCCAGCGCGTCCAACGAGAGTTGGATGGACAGCTTTGCGACCGGCGGTCAGTGGTACCTTGGAGCATCTGCCGGTGGCAATTGGGTCGGCCGCCACACCAAACTTGACCGCTATGACTTGGGCAGCCCGGTTCAGACAAAAGCGACTTACGATGACGGATATATCGGCTCGATCGTCGGTGGATATGGTTTTGCGAACGGCTTTCGCCTGCAGTTGGATTTAGCGGATCGCTATAATCAGGTTGACCAGGTTTACGGTTATGGGCAGGGCCGTGGTTCCATGCGCAGCTACTCTGCGATGGTCGACGCCCTATACGATATTCCGGTCGATTTCGCGCTGAAACCATATGTCGGTTTCGGTGTCGGCGCCGCTACATATGCGCCGGATCATATTCGCGGTGACGGCATGCCCTATCCGGCCTATTTCGGTAGTGACCGGACCGGCGTGGCGGTCCAGGGGATCGCTGGCGTGGCATACAACATAGATGACAACATCGCGCTCACGCTGGAATATCGGTACTTCGTACGACCGGGTGACCATCCGACCGGCGTAAACACCGATTATCAGTCCAATTCGGCACTCATCGGCGTACGTTACTCCTTTGGGGCTCCGGTAGTTCACGAAGAAGCTGAAAAAACATATGTGCCTGCACCGGCGGTAGCGCCAGCGCAGAATGTCCCTCGCAACTATTTGGTCTTTTTCGATTTCAATAAGTCGGATTTGACTTCTGATGCGCGGGGCATCGTGGATAAGGCAGCATCCAACGCGCATAGCAGCGGCATCACCCAGCTTGAAGTCACTGGCTATACCGATACCGTGGGTTCAGACGCCTACAACATGCGCCTGTCGCGCCGCCGAGCAGAGTCAGTCTCGGCTGAACTTCAGACCCAGGGCGTCCCGGCCAACGAGATCGCGATTTATGCCAAGGGCAAGCATGATTTGTTGGTTCCTACCGCTGACGGCGTTCGCGAGCCTCAGAACCGACGCGTGCAGATTGTCTTTTCTGCAGGTGGCGCAAATCCGAGTTCGTAGACCTGGGTTGCTTCACACCTAAAGAGGCGGTGCTTCCAATATTGGAAGCACCGTTTTTTTTAGCGCTTCAAGCTGACGTTACTGGCTGCGGGCGGTATGGTCGTCACCGCCAGTGTCGCCGGCGGGGGTGTCGCATCCGTCGGGTCCGGAGTGCAAAGGGCTACCGGGGCAGGGACATTCAGGCTGCGACCGGCCGAGAAGCGCTCTAGTTCCAAGTTTGTGAAGGCAAGGACTTTTTGGAACAGCACATTTTCCTGTTTGCAATAGTCGGCTTCGGAAAAACCGTTGCTGCGTTGCGAGGCATCATTGGCCAATTGCGTTACGAACGCGTTCATTTGATTTGGACCCGCCTTGCCATAAGCCTTGGAAAACAGCTTTTGCATACGGTCGGCGTCGGTTTTGATTGTCGTCTTGAACTTCGCGGTAAACGAATTCCATTGATCAGCGCTGCATTTCAAGCCCGCAACCATAAGTTCGGTTTGAAGTGCCCGAATGCCGATTGAGGCTTGATCCGGCGTTGGCTGGCAAGCGCCTGCTGGTGTCTTCGGCGTCGGGGCGGTTGAAGACAAAGCATGCTTCACTTTGTGTTTAACGGCTGCGGGCGGGCTTTGAGTCTGCGCTTGTGCGGCCGTGCTGGCTATAAGAGCCGCTGACATCAAGACCAGTGCCCAAACGAGGCTTCGCCGCGCGTCGGTTCGAATTTTCAAGCCTTCAAATCGACCCATGAGTCGCTCCATCCCCAAGACATATGATTCCTTCTGGCATGTCATCGCCGCCAAAGCAAGCGAAGCATTCCCTGATAAAAAGCATTATTTAACAATAATTACAGTGGTTTCTCTGTGACATTAAGGTTGACGAGTCAACCTTTTCACTGGATGTGACCAATGGATTGGGAGGTGAAGCTTTTGTTAAGTTTCATGAAAAGGCAATTGCGATAGGTCAATGCCGCATACCTGTCACGCCCCTCTACTGGCCTTCAGTCAAAAGGAGTGCGACGTTGCCGCGCGCCGCGGCAACGTCGCACGCTATAGGGTTGCGTTTCGTCTCGACACCGTGTTGATTATTCGCGGCTTTCAAAAAGGGTAAGGTCCCGGGCCTCATGGATTACGAAAGTTTTTTTTCTGAGAGGGTTTCGGCGCTGCGAGATGAGGGACGCTATCGCGTCTTCGCGGACCTGGAACGCCGTGTCGGTATTTTCCCAAAGGCCCGGCTCCACCGAAATGGTGCCGTGCGCGAGGTCACGATCTGGTGCAGTAACGACTATCTTGCGATGGGTCACCATCCAGTCGTGCTGGATGCGATGCATGAAGCTTTAGACAGAAGCGGCGCTGGCGCCGGCGGAACCCGCAATATATCGGGTAACACCGTTTATCATGTCGACCTTGAGCGGGAGCTTGCCGATCTGCACGGAAAAGAATCGGCACTCCTCTTCACATCCGGTTATGTTTCGAATGAAGCAACATTAGGCACGGTTGCAAAGCTCCTTCCTGGGTGCGTTGTGTTCTCCGATGCCGACAACCACGCTTCGATGATAAACGGCATCAAGAACAGCGGTGCGGAGCGTCGTGTATTCCGGCATAACGATGTTCAGCATCTGGAATCGCTGCTTGTGGAGTGCGAACCAGGACGGCCCAAAATCATTGCATTCGAGTCAGTGTATTCGATGGACGGAGACATCGCTCCGATTGATCAGATCGTTGATATTGCCAAACAATACGGAGCCCTGACCTATCTCGATGAGGTTCATGCCGTGGGCATGTACGGCGCGCGTGGCGGCGGCATCTCTGAACGCGAGGGTTTGGCGTCTCAGATTGATATTATAGAAGGTACGCTCGGCAAGGCTTTCGGTGTCGTTGGCGGCTATATCGCGGGATCTTCAGCGATGGTCGATTTCGTGCGGGGCTATGCACCGGGATTCATCTTTACAACTTCGATGCCTCCGGTTGTCGCCGCGGGCGCGTTGGCCAGCGTTCGTCATCTCAAGACCTCAACTGTCGAACGGCAATTGCAGCAAGAGCATGCAGCCCTGTTGAAATCGGCTTTGAAGGAAGCTGGTTTGCCGGTAATGGAATCGAAAAGCCATATCGTCCCGGTCCTCGTCGGCGACCCGCGTTTGTGCAAAGCGATCACGGACGAGCTTTTAGACAAGCATAATATCTATGTTCAGCCCATCAACTATCCGACTGTTCCGCGCGGGACAGAGAGGCTTCGTCTTACTCCCACACCACTGCACGACGCAGCTGAGATCGAGGCTTTGGTCGGGGCTTTGACTGAAGTCTGGAGTAAGCTCATGCGTCGGAGCGCCGCCTGACGGTCGCTTCGGATGCCGCTATTTAAGGCGCTCCTCCAAAAGCCGCAGTAAATCTTCAGGGATAGGCTCCTTAACGACCGGTTCGTAGAGTCGGACCAAGTGATGCGTCAGCCAGTTGTCGAACGCAGCTGTACTTACTGGCTTGCCTTTGGAATCCGTATTTGTGGCCGAGTTTCCATCTGACATTCGGCACCGGTTTTCGATTAAGCAGATACCCATAATCCTCAATCCAGCCATAGCTGCGCGGCAGGGTAGCTGCGTAGCTTACGATATTCCGTCCGACGGCCACCTGATGCCGTGTTGTGACAACACCTCAGTGCGAAAAATGTTCTAAAATCATATCGATGCTCAACGGCTGGCTGGTCTGCAAATTGTGCATCGAATTAATTGGATCGCCTTTCGGGTCAGGCGCCACCTGCTTCTTTGGCAAACTGGTCGATGCGACGCGCTAGTTCGATATCCCGCACTGTCAACCCACCCGCGTCATGGGTCGATAGCACGATGTCGACTCGGTTCCAGACATTGAACCATTCTGGGTGATGATCCATCGCTTCCGCCGCAAGCGCTACACGAGACATGAAACCCCAGGCTGCGCTGAAATCTTTGAACCTTAGAGATCTCTCGATGGCGTCACGATTTGTTTGCAAGCGCCAAGCAGCCAGTTCTGACAATGCCGCAGAGCGCTCGGATTCGATTAGCGTTTTCATGTTTGTTTTCCTTCTGACAAAAGGACTAATCGCCTTTTGGCGTCGATTGGGCGGACATGCGCAGTATCGGGTCTTGAGCCAGCAGGGCGATTGCAAAGCCTAAAATTGATACTCCGGCACAACTCAAGAAGGCGAAATGGAAGCCACTGCCGAGGGCGCTCTCCACCAAGTCACGCGAGACCCCTGCGACTTGGGCGGCAAGTGTGCCGGCACCGGTGCGAAGCGATCCCAATGTAGCATGAGAAGGCGAGCCCAGGGCATCCATGCGCGCATTAAATTCGCCCGTTACGATCGCACCGACAAGCGTAGCGCCAAACGCGCCGCCGATCATCCGGAACAGCAGCGTTCCGCTCGTCGCAATACCGAGGTCGCGCAGTTCCACAGCGTTTTGAACTGTCATAGTAACGCAAGGTTGGATCAACCCGATGCCGCCGCCGATCACCACGACATAGATAGTCGTCAGATATCGACTAGTGTTTTCTTCGGCGGTGGCCATCAGAGCGAGGCCCAGTGCCGTCACGAGCGAGGCAATCACCATGAGCCATTTCGTCTTTCCGATGCGACGCGCAAACTTGCCCCCAGCATAAGACAGGACAACAAAGGCCATCAGAAATGGCATCAACAGGATGCCCGACGACGAAGCGTCGGCACCGCGCATGAACTGGAAGTAAAGCGGCAACAGGAAGGTTGTTCCCAACATGCAAACGGCGTTGCAGAAGGAAAGCGCAAACCCAGAAACGGCTACTCCGTTCGAGAATAGGCGTCCCGGCAACAGAGGATCCGGTAGCCTGCTCTCAATGATCGACAGCATCACCACCGCGACGACCGATCCACCTGCCAAGCTGAATACCGGAACCGAGAGCCAGTCGTATTCATTCCCGCCACAACTCAAGACCAACAGCCCAGATGTCACCGCAAATGTCAGCAAAGCCGCTCCAAGATAATCGATATTGGAGCGACGCATTTCGAAGCGTGGAAGCAGTTCAAGCGACCGCGATGTCAGAAGAAACGTGATCACGCCGAGAGGCAAATTGATCCAGAATATGGCTCGCCATGAAAGATGATCGGTAAGATATCCACCCGTCAGCGGTCCGATGATACTTGCCACGCCCCACGTGCCGCTTAAGTAAAGTTGATAGCGGCCACGTTCGCGCGGTGACGCCACGTCGGCGATGATCGCGTGAGACATTGCCAGCAACCCAGCGCCTCCGACGCCCTGAAGCGCTCGAGATAGCACCATCTGCATCAGCGTGGTCGAAAAGGCGCAGAGCATTGAAGAGATGGTGAAGATCGCAATGGACAGCAGCATTAAAATCCGCCGACCATGGGTGTCGCTTAGCTTACCCAGTATCGGTGTCGCCGCAGTCGAGGTCAGCAGATAGACCGAGACGATCCAGGAAAGCTGGCCGAAACCTTTTAGGCTCCCTGCCATGGCGGGCACTGCCGGAACTACTATGGTTTGGTCAAGCGCCGACAGGAAAATGCAAAGCGCAATGCCCCACATGACACGCATGATTTGTTCATGCGTGAAAACGGCTGGGACTTGTGTCTTGGCGGATGCGATCATAGTGCAGCCTGGGGTTTACCCGCCGGCTATGCTCTTGAGCAAGCGTCCGATAAGTCCATCCTGTTCATCAGCTGGGGCAGCAGCAGTCGGCTGTTCAGCAGGAGATTGTGGAGTTGTTTCCGCAACGGCTGCGGGCGGCAGATGGGACAGTGCAGGCAGGTCTCGAATCGGTTGGTTCGCGTTCGCGGCCATCATGAATTCGTGCCAAGTATGGGCCGGCAACATGCCGCCGGTAACCTTTTTCATTGGGCTGTTGTCATCGTTACCAAACCATATGCCAGTCACCAGATCAGCTGTAAAGCCGACGAACCAGGCATTGCGATAGTCCTGGCTGGTCCCGGTCTTGCCGGCAGCAGGCCGGTCCAGCTTGGCGGCCTTGCCCGTACCATAGGCAATGACGTCCATCATCATGCTGTCGAGTTCTGCGATATGCCAGGGTAAGGCGACCTCGCCCGGTCCACCGCCCTGGCGCTGGTATAGGATTTTACCGGCTGCGTCGGTCACGCGCTCGACGGTGTGGGGCAGTACGCCGGTTCCGCCATTGGCAAATGCGGCATAGGCGCCGGTCAACTCCAGGAGCGTGACGTCACACGTGCCAAGCGCGATCGACAGGTCGCGGGGAATCGGCTCTACGATGCCCAGTCGACGCGCCAGATTGCGCGTGTGATCGATGCCGGCAAAGTCGAGGACGCGCACCGCAGCAGTATTGATCGATTCGGCTAGGGCCTGGCGTGCCGGAATTTGACCCTTGAAGCCAGGCTCGAAGTTCTCCGGTGACCAATTTCCCATCCGGATTGGGGCATCATCGACCAAGCTGTCCGGGCGTAGCCCATTTTCTAGCGCAGCCAAATAGACGAACGGTTTGAAGGCCGAGCCTGGTTGGCGTTCCGCCTGGGTGGCGCGATTGAACTGACTGTCTTCGTAGTCCCGTCCGCCAACCATGGCACGGACCGCCCCATCAGGCGTCATTGCCACCAATGCACCCTGACTCGCCTTCAGCTTAACTGCCGGCCCGCTCAATGTTTCATTAACCTTTTCCTCGGCCAGATGTTGCAATTTGGGGTCGATCGTAGTCTGAACGACAACGTCCCGGTCGATCGGCCCTATATAGCCCTGGGCCTGCTGGATGGCCCAATCGGCGATATAGAGGGCGTTCTTGCTGATCGAGGGCGGGTGCATCTCAGGCGGACCCGAGGCTAGAGCGGATAGCATTTCTTGGTCGCTGATGTACCCCTCGTCATGCATGGCGCGCAGAACCAGCTCGGCTCGCGCAAGCGCTGCATCCATATCGGTTGCTGGCGAATAGCGCGATGGCGCCTTGAGTAAACCGGCGATGATCGCGCATTCCTGAAGATTGAGCGCAGTAGCGGGCTTGCCGAAATAAGTCTTCGCTGCGGCGTCGACGCCGAATGCGCCGGCACCCAGATAAACCCGGTTCAGATAGCCGGTCAAAATCTGATCCTTCGTATAATAGCGCTCAAGCTGTAGAGCGAGCAGAGCTTCCTGTAGTTTGCGTTTGAACGTGCGCTCGGGTGTCAGGAACATGTTCTTGGCGAGTTGTTGTGTGAGCGTTGATCCACCCTGGACTGCGTATCCGCGGCGAGCATTAGTCACGAAGGCGCGAACAAGACCGAATGGGTCGACGCCAAAATGATGGTAAAATCGCCGATCTTCGATAGCGACAACGGCATGGACTAGGTTCGCAGGTAGCTCTGATACTGCCAGCGTGTCGCCGTAAAGGTCGCCCGAGCGAGTCAATACTGTTCCGTCAGCTGCAAGGAGCGTGATACCTGGGCGTTTTTTTAGTCCTGCCACCTGGTGAACGTCAGGCAAATCCGAAGCGTAGATGGCAAGAAGAATGCCGAGTCCAGCGACGGACCATATCAATGCGACCAGCAACCATTTTCCAACAAAGCGCGAGACGCTTCGTCGTGGCCGTTGGCGCCGGGCTTCGTTGTGTCTGTGCAGTCCTGATTCGTCTTCGATCATGCTCTTGGCTTAATCGTTTTGTTCGTCTTCCTCCATCGTGTCCTCGATTTGCGGCGAATTTGCGGTGGAAGCATTGCCAAACATCCCATGCTTCCGGAGAAGATTTCGTAGTTGATGATAGGCAAGCCCGAGATGAGCCGCGGTGCGTTTCTGGTTGCCGCCGCAATTTGCTAGGGCTGCCCTCAGCGCGTCCTGTTCTATCGCTGCGATGTGGGAGAAAAAATCGTACGGCTGTAATGGAGCAAGCGGAATTGCGGATCCAGTTGCTGGCTGCTGCTCATTCGCCGGAGGTTTGGCGCGGGGACGAAATGCAGATTCGAACGGGTCCAAAACGATCCGATCGATTGGTTGGCTCGGATCCGCAGCGCGATAGACAGCGCGTTCGACGACGTTCTTCAATTCGCGGACATTGCCAGGCCAGGAATATGTTTCAAGAATACGCTCGGCCTGAGGTGTGAAGCCCGGGAACACCGGCAGCTTGATTTCCTGTGCCATCGCAAGTCCGAAATGTCTGGCCAGGAGGAGGATATCCCCCGGCCGTTCGCGCAAGGGTGGCACCGTAACCACGTCGAACGCGAGGCGATCAAGCAGATCGGCGCGAAATTTTCCCTTCTCTGCTTCGCTCGGCAAATCGACGTTCGTTGCCGCGACCAGCCGGACGTCGACTTTGATCGTAGTGCTCGCTCCCAGCCGTTGGAATTCGCCATACTCCACGACGCGCAGAATTTTCTCCTGAACCGCCATGGACGCGGACGCGATTTCATCCAGAAACAATGTCCCGCTGTCTGCGCGCTCGAAGTATCCCTCCCGGCGGCGTGTCGCTCCGGTAAATGCGCCGGCCTCGTGGCCGAACAATTCCGCTTCCAGAAGCGACTCGCCCAAGGCCGCACAATTCAATGTCAGCAGCGGTCGATCCCAGCGCGGCGACAAATAATGCAGACGTGCCGATATCAACTCCTTGCCGGTTCCGCGCTCGCCAATTACGAGGACAGGCCGGTTAAGTGACGCCGCGCCAGATACTTGCTCCAGCATGTCGAGGAACACCGACGCCGAGCCCAGCATGGATTGATTGGGGCGTAATAAGGCCATTCATCTGCTTAGCAGATTCTCTTATGTTGTTAAGGAAAAATGTCATCCTCTGGCGCGGCGCAATAGTCCCCTTCAGTCAATCGGTGGGCGTCTCGGCCCATGACGAGCAAAGTCTACATGCCTAACATTATGAAAAGTATGGATTAAATTATTTGGTCTGCTGAAGTCTTCCAAAGGGAGTGAATCTGGCACGCTCTGTGCAAAGTTCGTTGCGTAGGATCACATTTAGGATACGTGCTATGGGCATTTTTTCACGTCTGAGCGACATCGTGAACTCGAACATCAACGCCCTTTTGGATAAGGCCGAGGATCCAGAAAAGATCATTCGCCTGATCATCCAGGAGATGGAAGACACTCTCGTCGAAGTCAGATCCGATGCGGTCCGCATCATAGCCGATCGCAAGGAAGCAGAACGCCAGATCACCCGGCTGACAGCCGAACAGGATGACTGGGAGGCCAAGGCGGAACTTGCGATCTCAAAAGGTCGTGAAGACTTGGCTCGCGCTGCGCTGATTGCCAAGACTCGGGTTTCCGAGGCCATTACCAACGAAACAAAACATCTCGAAGATATCGTCAAAGGGCTCGACCAGCAGGGTGAGGATATAGCTCGTCTTCAGGCAAAGCTCGACGACGCGCGAAAGCGAGAGGCGGTGATGATTTCGCGCCACAAGACCGCGACCTCGCGTTTGCAGGCACGCCGGGTCACCTACGATAACCGTCTAGTCGGCGCCTTGGGCAGAATGGAAGCGATGGAACGCTCGCTCGATCATCTTGAGGGCAAGGTCGAAGTGTTCGATCACGGCCGAGGGAACAATCTGGCTGACGAAATAGCAGCGCTCCAGACCGATCATGCTGTCGATGAGGAATTGGCGCGGATGAAGGAAAAACTGTCGACCAAAGCGCCGAACTGAATCACAGTCGGTTTGGAAGGGATAAAGATAATGAAAACGAGCCGAGGAAAAGGTGATGTCTGACATCGATTTCAATGCGATCGGCATAATCTTCGTCGCATTCGTCCTGCCGATGTGGATGTTTCTCCACTATGGCTCCCGCTGGCGGGCAACGCGCGGATTAGCGGCTCAGGACGAGAAGTTACTGACGGATTTGTGGGATGCAGCCCGCCGAATGGAAGAACGGCTGGAAAATCTCGAGCGCGTACTTGGCCCCGAAACCCAGAGGAAATCATGATTTATCGATATGGTCTGTTTCGTGATCCCGCGCAGGGTTGGATAGCGGGAGTGGCGGCCGGATTGGGCGAACGTTTTGGTGTCAGCACCGGCGTTATACGGTTGGTCTTTGTTCTAATAGCTTTGACCGGGACACCGGTACTGGCGGCGATTGTCTATGCTGTCCTGGCTGTCTTAGTGCCGGCCAAGCCACTGATGATCGACGTCTCGTCCCGCCGCAGGTGGCGTGAGGGGTACTAAACGATGGTCTGGGACTTCGTTTGGGTTGTGATCCCTTTGGCTGCGATCTTCGGGAGTTTTGCCACCAAATGGCATCGCACCGATGTCGAGTTCCGCTTGCGCCGAAATAGTGACGACAAGGTAATGCAAGACTTGCGCGACTCCGTTCATCGGCTCGAAGCTCGCGTGACAAATCTGGAAAGGGCGGTAACGACCGCCGAGGCGGATAGGAAATACGCATTATGAACGAGAAGGATTTCAAGCAAGGGCAGGTGCCCTTTGGACCAGGCCCTGCCGGCCTCTATCGCGATCCCGCGCGAGGCAAAATCGCAGGCGTCTGCGCAGGCCTGTCCGACTATTTCGGGGTCAAGGTCGGCGGAGTTCGCATCGCCCTCATATTATTATCGGTATTCGGCTTCTTCGGCCCGGTATTCGTTGGTTATGTCGTCTTGGCTATTCTGCTGCACCCTCGGCCGCCTCATCTATATAAGGATTCTGACGACGAAGCATTTTGGCGATCGGTAGTCCGCAGACCGACCGATACCGTCAGCGGTCTGGCTCGGCGGTTTCGTGAATTGGACAACCGGCTTGCACGAATGGAGCATCGCGTTACCTCGCCCGACGAAGTATTGCGCGCCCGGTTCCGCGATCTTTAGTTTTTCGGCGCTACCCGTATGCGTGCAGTGTTCCACCATTTACTTTGAGCCAGGCCCGAGCTTCTTTCGGGTCTGCGTCGGTCAAAGAAGCGCATATCGTCCAGAAGCGAGCGCCATGATTCATCTCGCGCAGATGCGCAACCTCGTGCGCTACGACGTAATCCAATACAAATTCCGGCGCTAAAATCAGCCGCCACGAAAAGGCGAGACGGCCTTTTCCGCTACAGCTCCCCCAGCGGGATCGGGTATCGCGTAGCGTAAGTGCTGTGATCGGCCGACCCAAAGCTTCCGCCTTAGCGCTGGCGCGCTTGCTGATTTCTCGGCGTGCCTCGGATTTAAGAAAATCAGTTAGCCGTCTGGCCAAGTGGTTTGGCGCACCTGGGATTATGATCGTCCCGTCGCTGCGAGAGGCGACACCGCGCAATCGGCTGGAATCGTGTCTGACTTGATGAGGTACACCCAGCAACGGAATCATGCTCCCGTCTGTGAATGGACGGCCGGAAGGCAACTGCGCCACCCGCTCCGTCAGCCAGCCTTCGTGGCGTGTAAGGAAATCTAACGCGAGATGCTCTGCGGCGCGAAAAGGTGCGACCAGAACCACGCGTCCTCTAGCGTGATCGACTTTAAGGCTGATCCGCCGCGCTCGCGAACTGCGCCGAAACTCCAGCGGAACGGATAGCGGAAACGGCGGCTTCAGCATCTCGGTTGTGCTGCGCGGTTTTTTGAGTTTTGGTCTGAGGAAAATCGGTGACCGGCCCTTAAGCCGCGCGGTTGGCGCTGCGCGCTCTGTTTTGTTCAGCCCCAGGCAAGTCGGCCTCGGGTACTTCGCTATGCCCTTTGTCGTATTGGCGTATCCAGTCGCGCACCACCGGCATGATCTCGTTGCGCCAGCGCTTGCCGTTGAAGATACCGTAATGACCGACTCCGCTTTGGAGGAGGTGGGATTTCTGGCTTGGCTTCAGCGCGCTGCAGAGTTCATGAGCGGCGAGCGTTTGACCGGGGGCCGAGATGTCATCCAACTCGCCTTCCACGGTCAGGAGGGCAGTTTTGCGAATAGCTCGTGGTTCGATCAACTCGCCGTTGACCCGCATTAGCCCGCGCGGAAGCAGCTGCTTCTGGAACACCGATTCGACAGTCTCAAGGTAAAACTCTGAGGGCAAATCCAACACCGCCAAATACTCGTCGTAAAATCGCTTGGTGGCGTCGGCACTTTCACCGTCGCCGCGAATCAGATGTTTGAACAGCTTAACATGCGCATCCATGTGTCGATCGAGATTCATCTGCATGAATCCGGTCAGTTGGATGAATCCGGGGTAAACCCGCCTTCCTGCGCCGGCATAGTTCAGGGGAACGGTATGTATTACGCTGTTTTCAAACCAGGAAATCGGCCGGCTTTCGGCTAGGCGCGTAACGGCGGTCGCGGCGGCGCGCGTGTCGATCGGTCCCCCCATAAGTGTCATTGTCGGCGGCTGCGCTGGGTCGTTGGCGGCAGCCAACAGCGATACCGCGGCCATCACCGGGACGGCGGGCTGGCAGACCGCGAGAATATGCGTGTTTGGGCCAAGGAAACGCAGAAATTCAATGAGATAATTGACATAATCGTCAAAGCCGAATGGGCCGGCCGATATTGGAACATGTCTGGCATCCGTCCAATCGGTAACATAGCAATCATGGTGGGGCAGCAGGGCTTTGACCGTTCCGCGAAGCAGGGTGGCATGATGCCCCGACAAGGGGGCGACAATCAGCACCCTGGGATCATCCCGTTCTATGGCGCGCACAAAATGGCGCAGCTGGCAAAACGGCTTGGTAAGGGCGATTTCTTCGCAAACTGTAACGCGCTCGCCGGCAATATTTGTGCTGTCTAGGTCAAAAGGCGGCTTTGCGAATCGACGCGTGCTGCGTTCGATCATTTCGGCAGATGCGCCGATCAGCCGGCCCATCTCGGACTGGCCACCCGGGAAAAAGGGATTTTTTAGCGCGGCTTGCAGTGCCTGCGCGAAGAAGCGAAGCGGCTGGGCAGCATTGTAATTCAGCTCATAAAGTTGATACAGCACGCCGACCTCATCTGAAACGCAGCCCGCAAAGCCTTTGACGCAGTGCAACAAACCAACTTGGTGGGTCGCAGAGATAGGGTCAAGTTGATCCAGCGCAACGCTCCCATGTTATATATGATTGACCTGCTCCCCAGCTGGCTTTCCCGTCGAAAGTGTTCAAAATGCCGACACCAGCCGTCTCATTCGATGAAATACGTGCGGTAGCCGAATCGCTGCCCGCTGGGAGCATCGTTGCACCCGCTATCGTTCATCCCAGAATCATATTGTTCGCCGCGACTCACGGCATTGCGGCCGATCTGCCGGGCGGTGGACCCAGGGCAATGACCGATTTGGTAGACGGTATTGTCGCTGGGCAAGGGCTGTTGCACACGCTGGTCGAACAGGCGGACGCCGACCTCAAGCTTTACGATTTGGCGCTGGACCGTCCGACCCGCGATTCGCGTCTGGCCCAAGCGGTCCGTGAATTCGAAGCGTCCCGCGCAACAGCCTACGGCATGATGGCAGTCGAGCCCGGCATCGATATTTTTGTGGTGTCGGGGATTGGCGTAGGTGCCGATCTTGCGGCGACGGCACTCATTGCGGCTTTGCTGTCGGACAGCAACAGGCTCGGTGCGAAAGCCGAGTTGATTGCCCCCGCACTCGCAAGACATGGTGCTCTGGACGATCCATTGGAATTGATGGCCGCTTTGGGTGGTCCGGATATTGCCGCTATTCTCGGAGTTATCCTGGCCGCGCGCCTCGCTGGTATCCCAGTGATTCTAGACGGTCTTGCAGCCTATGCCGCTGCACTGATCGCGCTGCGATTGCGCCCCGATTCGCTAAGCCACTGCCGGTTCGCCAACAGTGATATCAGTGGCTTTAACGCCGAGAGATTGGGCGTCCCGCCGGTCATTGTGGGAACCAACGATAGTCCTTTGAGCGGCGTGCGAGCGCTGATTTCCATGAATGGAGCGGGATGATTCTTGATCCGTGTCAGCCACCACCCCCTCGCTCCTCGCCGAGTTGAAGAAAAAGCCCTACGTTTCTGGACACTATGAAACGCCCAAAGGAAAGCCCCACCCGATATCGCAGGATAAATCAGCGCCCGTTGGCGATGGCGCACCATCTCCCTACCCAGGATCGTGATGGAGCCCGGGGTCGGTACAAGCAGGCCTGGCAATATTGCTATTGTAGTGGTCTTGCCCGCGCTATTGCTGCCCAATAGACCGGTGAGCGAGCATTGAGAGACTTCGAATGTAATATCGCTAACCGCGACGCTATCGCCGAGCGTTTGGTTAGCCCTGGGACCTTAATCATAGCCTCGGGTATGTCTTCGGTTTTCGTGCGTGACATCAGCGGCAATATGGCGGTCAGAGTAGGTAACGACTAGTGTGTGATTTTTAACATCTTCCCCGCCGTGAACGACGGAGATTTTCAAGGCCCCGACGAGCAAGACAAGGATTGAACGGTGACTAACACGGCCAGGGACTTAGTTTACAACGGCGAAGGGACAAAGAAAAGGACCGCCCTTTTACGAGCGGCCCCGAACCTTAAGGTTTCCAACATCCCCGCATTTCTGCGGTTTTCGGGTGGCCGTGTTAGTCACCG
>Ga0182030_10003813_pt1 | contig 32181 bp, 27 predicted proteins | sample 812S3MmetaG_FD_121299 | JGI IMG/M metagenome (GOLD analysis project Ga0182030, IMG submission 121299) | Permafrost microbial communities from Stordalen Mire, Sweden - 812S3M metaG (Illumina Assembly) | ecosystem: Environmental > Terrestrial > Soil > Wetlands > Permafrost | place: Sweden... | reverse complement strand
TCGCGCGGGGTTACCGGCGAGATCGCCCCACTCCACCGCGGCTTGCAGCAGCCGCCGAAGGGTCGAGATGACCCCGCGCACCATCCGCACGCTGGCGCCATTGCGGAGCATGTCCGCCACTAGCTCATCCACGTGCTGTCGTGTGATTTCGTGCACGGCAAGGTCTCCGAGCACCGGTGCGAGCCGCAGGCGAACATCGACCTCCACCTCGGCCAAGGTGTTTGGGGCAAGAACACCAGTGCGCGTACGCAGCCACCGCTCGGCAAGGCCGCTCAAGGTCAGGCTTGGCGGCGGATCGGGCGCTGGTGCCGACGCAGCCGGCCGGCGGCCTGCAGGCGCCGCCGCTCGGCGCGTGCAGCGGTCACCGACCCGCGCACGGTCACCGCGCGGGTGAGTCCCGGACGCGTCCCCGGCACCAACACCTGGTAGGCGCATCCGCACCTACGACCCTGGCGCTGGGCGCGCGAGGCAGGGCAGGCGATCCTGTCGATGCGGTAGAGCCCGGGCTCGATGCGTTCGCGCCATCCCCGGCGCGGACGGGGTGTGGAGGTGCCGGGGCGTGTGGGGTGCCGTTGGGTGGTGGTCATTTGGCGGTCCGCTTCCCTGCCAGCGCCTCCGAACAGAGGCCGGCGTCGACCATAGCTCTGCACCCGATACAGCATCGAGCCGATCGACGGGTCGTGCTCTGTTTGCGAGGGCCTCTGGACGACGGGGGCGTTCCTTCGCCAGACGCGCTGTGCCCACAAGCTGGACAGGTCGGCGCATGCCTACGAGCTCCCGCACCTCGCCTCGGGTCACCGCAGGGCCACGGCACGTGCGATGGCCCTGCGCGGACACGAATTCCCTGCATCTGGGCGTGCATGGATGGATGGATGGATGTACATGTGTGTATGCATACATCCGCGGGCAATCACGGCTGCCCGGCGTACCGCGCCTCGACCGACCTCGGGCCCTGGGCCCGCAACCGGCAAACGACATCTCTCTTCGCCGAGATCGCCCGTGGTGGCGCGTGCGCACGTCCGCCAGATCGGTCTCGGGCGGGCCCGGCCTGGGCGGGGGGCTGAGCGTGCCCCGACAACCAGTGCGTGCGCGTTCCCGCAGATTGTCCACCGGCACGCACACCGCGGCCGGTCCGGGAATGCCAGACCGACGGATCCCCGAACCTTGCGCCCGGAGGCTCCACCCAGACGCAGGTGGGGCCGTGGATGCCCTCATCACCCAGTCGACGCAAAACGAGCAGCCGCGGCGTGAGCTGTCCTGCGGCCCGCGAAGCGATGGGGCGGCGGTGCGCGCATTGTCGCCGTGCAATGGTGTGCAGGTGCCGATGGGTTTGACGCGATGGGGTGATTTCGTGTCGCTTTCGGTGTCCGGAAGGCGGCGGCAGCGACACGAAACGAAACGACGTCGGCCGGGGATTTCGTCACGCTGGCGTCGGCTCGGGAGGGGCAGAGGCGTGACGAAAAGGACCGCGCGCGCGCCGCGCGCCACACGCACGGCGAGAACGCCAGGCGCGCGCCCGGGGTGGCATCGCCTCGGTTACCGGCGCCGCGGCGGGCCGCCCATCCGCTCGTCAGGTGTTCGCGTCCAAGTGACGGCGTTTGCAAGCCCCAGCCCCAGCCCCAGCCCCGGCGCTGACTCCGCCCGCCTGTTCGACGTTTACGGCGACGAGACCTTCTGCGCCAGGTAGTCGGCGACCATCTTCTCGCCGGCCACGTGACCGTCCTCGAAGTACACCCGGTCGATCTCCCGAAAGATCTCCCATTGGGCCGGGACATCATCTTCGGGCATCGTGGCGTCCACCGGGCACGCCTCCACGCAGGCGTCACAGTCGATGCACTCGGTCGGATCGATGTAGAGCTTGGTGCTCTGTTGGAAGTGCTCCTCGCCGGGGGCGGGGTGGATGCAGTCGACCGGGCACACGTCGGCACACGCGGTGTCCTTGGTGCCGATGCACGGCTCGGCGATGATGTAGGCCATGGCAGCTTCCTCAGGCGTTAGTTAGTCTCCTACACGGGAGATGAAAGCGCATCGCAGCCGGCGTGTCTATCCCAAAGGAGGCGGGATGAGCGATGACACTCAAGTGACGGACCCGGATCTTGCGGGGCTGGCGGCCGCGCGTGCCCTGGCGCACCCCTCCCGCCAGGCCATCCGGGGCGCACTTGAGGCTGCCCCCGCGGGGCTGTCGGCGCCCGAGCTCGCACGCTTGGTGGGGCTCAAGCACAACGTGGTGCGTAAGCACCTTCGCCTCATGCAGGCGGGGGGCCTTGTCGACGTGGTGGTGGCACGGCCCTCGGGTCGTGGTCGCCCTGCGATCCGGTTCCGGCTCGCACGCAGCGCCCGCGAAGGGCGCCGCGAGCTCGCCCGGCTGCTTGTCGGGATGCTCGTCGCCTCGGGCTTGGGCGAGGACGCCATTGAGCGGTACGGGTACCTTGAGGGGCAGGGACTTCTGCCCACAGGCGCGGGCCCCGAGGCGATCATTCGGGTGCTCGAGGGGCTTGGCTTCGCGCCCGCGCGGAACGACGTGTCGACAGAGGACCTCGACCTGCGCCTTACGCGCTGCCCATTCGCCGACGCCGTGACTGCCCGTGGCGGCCAGCTCGTGTGCATCCTGCACCGGGGCCTGAGCGCCGGCCTGGCCGACGGCGCACTGGGCGGAGGGCGGTTGCGCGCGTTTGAGATCGCCGACCCTCTTGAGGGGCGGTGCCGGGTGGTCATGGAGGCTCCCACACCCCTCACGGGGCCCGTCGGTCGAGCTTAGGCCTCGAGGGACGGATCGACCGTACCCACTGGCCAGGAGATCACCGGACCATCACAGACTCGCACCGGGCACCCAACGGTCCCGAGGGGGTAGGTCGTCCAAGGACTGGGCGTGGAAGCCGAAGCCATGGACCGCCGCGTCCGGCATGGGTATCGATGCCCAGTGACCTTCACGCCCCCCTGCTGTGCGAGACTCTGGGACGTGGGCAAACGGATGCACGAGATGGAATGGGACGCGATCGCGGGGGTGGTCGCAGCCATGGTGGCGCTGACGCTGACGCTGCTCAACGTAGTCGACTCGGGAGTACTCCTCGCGGTGCTGCTCGTGATCGCGACGTTGTTACTGGTCCGGGACCTGCGCCGCGAGGCAGCGGACGACCGGGCGGACAAAATCCTTCACGGCCTTGCCGCCGATGCGCAACACATCCGCTCGCAGCTGGTGACGCCGGAGGTGGTGCTCATCGGGCCTCAGCGGCTGCGAGCCGAGACCGAGCGGTTCGCCCGCAGCGCCCGCGGTGAGATGACGTGGTTCAACGTGTGCCTTGACATGTTCATCCCGCAGGCCGTGTTCGATGTGATGTTGCAGCCTGCCATCGAAAACCCCGCCGTGACGAGAATTCAATTCCTCATCGACCAACGAGAAATGGAGAAGTGGGAGCGGATCATCGTCCCCAAGGTCGCCGAATGCGTCGGAGCGGCCAAAGTCGCTGCACCCGTGCCGTGCGCGCTAGCCGAAAGCCTCTCGTTCATCCTGGCCGAAACCGATAGCAACGTCACCGAGGCGCTTCTGAGCTTCTGGGGCGAGCCGTTCATGTCGTCGACCGCCGGACGCGACATCCCTCGCTACATCCTCCGGGTCGACGGTTCGTCCGAGCTCATCACACGTTTCGTCGAACTCGCACGCTCCCATCGTGCTGCTCGTCGACCTGCCGCCGGAGACAGTCCCGTGTGATGAGGCCACGCCGCGCTCCTTGTTGGGTGCGGTGAGCGGCATGCCGCCTTCGCGGGGATCGCCTTTGGTCAGCGGTGACGCTTGGGGCCGCAGGTGCAGCCGCGGAGGTGCGCCACCGCTGACCAAAGGCGATCGTCGCAGCGCTCACCGCGGCTGCACCGCCGCGGCATCGGGCCGCCCAATCCGCACCCTCCAGACCTCGGGCCCGCTCTCCACGTAGTCCCAGGTGAACTCGCCGGGATGCTGAGCCTCAAACTGGTAGCGCAGCGGCTGCGGGTCGTGGTCGTTGACGAGGATGAAGCCGGTACCGGGCCTGAGTGCGTGATAGGCAATGAAGATCGCGTCGTGACGCCGGCCGTGAACAAGGGCGCGGACATCGAGCTTCACGTCGTCTTCCTGTGTTCGCTCACTCGTGTCAGCGGATCTCACTCCAGCAGATGGCGTCTTTCCGATCCGCACGCGCCACACCAGCGGCCCGGCTTCGAGGGTGTCCCAGGTGAACTCACCCGGGTGCTCCGCCTCGAACTGGTAGCGCAGCGGCTTCGGGTCGTGGTCGTTGACGAGAATGAACCCGGCTCCCGGGGCAAGGGCGTGGTACTCGGCGAAGATCGACGCGTGGCGCTGTGCCGGGGCAAGCTCGCGGACGTCGAGATCTGGATCGCGCTCATCGCTCGAGGTGGATGACGACACGGGCCGGGCGCCGATGAGCCGCACCAGACGGTGCAGCGCGCCCGTGGCCTTGACCGCCAGATCCGGTCTGGGCACCCGTAGCGCGGCCCACGCCGAGGCGACGAGCGTGCAGGCCCGATCGCCGTGTCCCGCCCGCACCAGATCGGTGGCTGCCTGCACGAGCAAAGACAAGAGCGCCGCTTCGGGATCTGGCGCCGCCGGGGCGTCGTTGGGCGCGGTCTCCTCGTGGGCTGCGTCGGTGAGGCGGTGCATCTCGTCAAGCAGCTGTACCAGGTCTACGCCTTCGTCGGCGAGCAGTGACGGCAGTAGGACATCGTTCTCTTTGGCCACGTGCGCCTCAAAGAGCACGGCTATCGCCTCGGCCTTTTGGCCCGCCTGCCAGCCGTCCGCGGTGTTGGCGAGCTGCTCGATCGCCGAGGCAAGAGCCCGGTGCTCGCCGATCATCTCAGTGACGGTCTCGCTCAGCTCAGCGCGAGTTGCGGCGGCCCGGTAGATCGTGAGCTCCTCGGCGATCGCGTGGGGCAGCACCTCCTCGGCGAGGAACGCAACCAGCTCGGCCGCCGGAACCTCGTGCGCGCTGTTTGCGGCCAAGGCTTCGGTGAGGGCCGCTACCCGCACACCAAAGTGATCAGTCAGGGCCCGGTGGTGGCCCAGCATCGCCTCGAATGCCTCGCTCTCGGTTCTCGTCACTGCATTCTCCTTATCGGGTCCGGCATACCGCGCCAAGATCGCCACTGGTCTATATGTCTAGCGGTGGCTAGAATAACATGTAGGAGACAGTCGTTGGAACGGCGCCGTTGGGGGGACCTACTGCGGGACGGCCGCGAGTCTCCTCCGGTCCTTCGTGGGACGCCTGACCGGCAGGCGGGGGGCGGGGTGTCGCGGAGAACGTGGCCAGCGGCGGAATCGCGCGCACTCGGCGAGTCAGGGTCCACCCGCGCCGGCAATGACCTCGCGCAGGACCGCGGCTGCGGAATGCTCAACGTCGCGCGTCGCGGTGAGCAGCACGAGCCGTCGGGACTTGCTCAACCTGCGAAGCTCGCAAACGACATCGGCCCCAGGAAGCAGCGCGAGTTCCGCCTGGTAGCGCCGGGAGAACTCCGCAAAGCGCGCCGGGTCGTGGGCGTACCACCGACGCAACCCGGTGCTTGGCGCGGCGTCCTTGGCCCACTCGTCCCGATCGATGGCCTCCCGCGACTGGCCACGCGGCCAGAGACGATCGACGAGTACGCGGTGCTCGTCTCCCCGGCGCCCAGGGTCGTCGTAGACGCGGACGATATTCACGGAGTAGCTCACCGCATTGCCACGCCTTCCTCCTGCTAGGCCGGGTCCATCGGGCCACGAAGAATCGAGGGAACGCCTGCGCCCGGCGGGCGAATCCGGGCAATGCACATCATCAGCGAACGCGGAAGCCGCGCGCCCCAGGCTCGTCCGTATCAATCATCTCGGGGCTCCACGGTGGGTCCCACACGACGCGCGCCTCAACGGCCGACAGGGTCCCAAGCGACTCGGCGATCGCGGCTCGTGCCATCTCCGGAAGACTCTCTGAGACTGGGCAACCGGTCGTCGTGAGGGTCATCTCGACGACGATGACGCCATCTTCCTCACGAACGTCATAGACGAGGCCCAGCGACACGATATCGATGTAGAGCTCCGGGTCATAGACGGTCCGGAGGGCGTCCCACGCCTTGGCGATCAGGCGTTCCGACGTCGCCTCGCCCGACGACCCGATCGTGTTCAGCCCTTCCGGGTGGTCCTCGCCAGTCATGATTGCCTCCGAAAGGTGACCTGCCACTCGTCCGGACCGAGCTCGCGCGCCTCGTATGAGAATCCCTGAGCGCCGAGGACGCCCTCGAGTGGCACCGGTTCGAACGGTGCCAAGAGCACAAGGTCCTCGTGGTCGCCGAGGGCGTCAACCGCGGCCATAATCATGTTGAACGGCTCAGCGCCCGCGGCGATGAGCGGACGGACATCGATAGTGGCCATAATGATCCTCGCTCTCCGGCAACTTGGTGGGACCGCCTAATTGTTCTACGTTCTGCTAGAACTTTACCAGGAATGGTCCGAGTGGTCATCACTGCCTCGGAGAACTCGGGTACGCCCGAGGAGACACACCAGGTCGTTGACCGTCTTGAGGCCGACAGCGCGCTGGCCGTGCTGTCGGCGTTCGGTCTGAGGAAGACGAATTGTGCGGCACGATGATCGCGGATCTTGGCATCGACGGTGATGGAGCGGTGGACTTGTGGACAACGGCCGGTGAGCAGTTCCGGGCACGCACGTTCGGGTCGCAGATCTCCCCTGACTGCGTCGATCCAACCATGATGGGGGTCAGTTCGATGGGGGTCAAATTGATCGGTGGGAGCCACCGTGGGCACTGAGACCGCGCAGCCGCCACCGAGCGCGGATGCGCGGCAGGGCCGTCCGGCCGGACTCCCGAGCCGCATCCCGCCGCCCTTGGTGCCGCTTTCCTTCTTGGCAGCAGCATCCCTTGGGCTCGTCGCCTGCGGCGTCGACTTTATCGTGGCGCGCGGAGCCGGCATCCCCGACCCGACGACGGATCCGATCGTCGCCGCCACGCACTTCGCGGTTCTTGCCACGCTGTCGATGGGCGTGCTCGGCGCGATGCATCAGTTCACCCCGGTCATCACCGGGCGACCGCTCCTCTCCATCTGGCTCGCCCGCGCTACGTTTCTCAGCTGGCTGGCAGCGTCATGGATGCTTCCGATCGGGATTGCCACCGAGCAGGTCGCCGTGACCGCGATCAGCGGGGTGTTCGCCGCGCTCGCGATCACGCTGCTCGTCGTGAACTTCATCGGCCCACTGTCCGTCCGCGGTAAGGGGGCACCGGTCACCGGGCTCCGTTTCGCCCTCGCCGGCTCGGTCCTGACAGCGTGCCTCGGAGTCGCCTTCGTCGGCGATCGCCAGGGCAACTGGTTCGACCTCACTGGCAACGTCGACCTGACCATGGGGGTGATTGGCCTGTTCGGATGGCTCGGGCTCACCTACATCGCGGTCGCAGAGAAGCTGTGGCCGATGTTCTTCCTCGCGCACGTTCCCGGACGCCACGTGGCCGGCCGGATCGCGGTGTGGGCGGTGCCGACTGGGGTGGTGTTGCTGGCGCCGGGGCTGCTCTTGGGTGTGACGGGCCTCGCCTGGGGCGGGGCCGTCGTCCTTGCCGTCGGCCTCGGAGCCCATCTCGCCTCCCTGGTGGCCTACGCCCATCACCGCCGGCGCACGGCCGACCTGCACCTTGTGTTCGTCGTGACCTCGGCGATGTGGCTTCTGGCTGGGGCGGGGCTCTCGCTGGCCAGCGCGCTCGTGATGCCGCACGACTACGTGTACGGGGTGGCGCTCGTCGCTGCAGGCCTCGTCGCCTTCGGTGGCTGGCTGCTCACCGCGCTCGTCGGTCACGCGCACAAAATCGTGCCCTTCATTGTGTGGTCAGCGCTTCGCGGGCGCGGAATCAAGAAGAAGGCAGACGGAACCCCGCTCATGTTTGCCGATCTCTACGACCACCGCTGGGCCGGCATCGTCTACGGGCTCGTCACGGCAGGCATTGCCGCGCTGTGCCTCGGTTTCGCCGCGTCCATCAGCATCGCCATTGCCATCGGCGGCGGTCTGCTCGCGGTCACTGGGATCTGCGTAGCAGTCAATCTGTCGTTGATACCGATCCGACTGCTACGTGCCCTGGCGGCCGATCGCCTTGTCCCAGCAGAGGAGCCGACGACCATGTGATCGACCACGGATCCGCGCTCGACGCGCATCCGACAACTCCGGCGTGCCGCCGGTGACGCCGTTCCCGCTCACGCCTGCGCCGTCACCGGCTTGCGCGTGAGAACGAGGCGACAGCCCGCGGTGTGCGGATCTTTGGCGGTCAGTCGGTCCACGGACAAGTCGCCGAGGCCCTCGGCGAGGCCCTCGGCGAGGCCGAGGTGCAGTTGACAGACCGTATCGGGGTAAGTAGCGGCCACCTCGGTAAACGGACAGCGTCCGAGTACGAAGTCCATCTGCTTACCGCGGTCGCTGCGGGTCGGACGGAAGCCGCGACCGATCAACTCCTGTTCCATGGCATCGACGGAATTCTCGGTGCCGACATGCTTGTGGCCGAGGCGAAGGCCTTCGCGATGGCCGGCCTCGCGGGGAGTCCAATCGTGCTGCATCGCCAGGGCCAGCAATCCGGCCAGCCACGCATATGCTCCCGCCGGCGTATCCCACTTGCCGGCCGCCTCAGGGTGCAGGCGATATAGCAGACGCGGACGCCCCGGTCGGTTACGGCTCTCGACCTCTTCGAGGATGAGCCCCGCGTCCTTCAGTACCGCGAGATGTTGGCGTACCGCATTGTGGTTGAGCCGCACATACGCGGTCAGCTCTGCGACCGCGACGGGGCGTTCGGAGTCGACGATGTAGCGGAACAGGCGATGGCGAGTCGGATCCCCGAGTGCCCGGGCCTCGCGCTGAATGTCGGTCGTACCCATGACCCTCTCACCGGGGCTGTTGGCTGGCTGCGTGGCATTTCTAGTGTACACCGGAATAACCCAGCTCAGATACGCCCTCATGTCCTGCGGCCAACAGGCATCCGACGCCGCGCACTGGGAATGTGGTCGGGGTGCGTGGGTGGGGGCCGGCGCGGGATCGGCGCGAGGGCGGCATGACTGCGAGCGGCTGCGCGCGTTCAGATCGACGTCCGTCACCGTCTCCAGAAGTACGCGCGCGTTGGCCTGCCGGCGCACCACCGCCGGGGCCCCACGGGCGACGGCGAGGACTCTGCACGCATGCGGCACCCGCGACAGCGTCAGGCCCTTGGGTGAACGCTCGTATGTCAGAGCGTTCACCGGCGCCGGGGGATGGGACGCGCCGCTTTTGGTCACTGAGCACGATTGCGTCCGGGTCGTGCGCGCCCGCAAACTCGGGTCGCGGGGTGATCTCTCTGACGCAAACCCGCGTCAACCCGGCGGTGGATGCACGCTTTGGCAGGGCAATTGGCGTCAACAGCCGCCATCCAACCCATCGGGAGGATGGGAGCGGCTACGCGGTCACTTGGCCTTGGGGTCTTCGCTGAGCACGCGTCGTAGGGCCGTTCGCTCGGCGCGGAGGGAGCTGACGGTCTTCGCCAGTCGGCGCTCACCCTCCGGGGTGAGTCGTACCAGAACCACCCGCCCGTCCGACGTGGAGGATGCCCGTACCACCAGTCCCGCGGCCGCGCAGCGGTCGATGAGCTCGGTCACCGCGCTCTGGGCAAGCGCGAGCCGGTCGACCAGATCCATCACCGTTGCTTGTTCGGTCCCGTCTGCCGCGCCCTTGATCATCAACAGCAGCAGGTGCCGCTGTGGCGTCAAGTCGTGCGCACGCGCGACCTGCTCGCCTCGGCGAAGGAAGGCCCGCAGCGCAGCGCGCAGGTCCGCCGCATCCTGATACTCGGCCAACGTGGGTGCGCTGGATGTGCGCTGCACCGGGGCGGAGGTCGCCCGTCCCGGTGAGCGTCGTGGGGGTCGTCGGGGTGAGGACACCCGCGCAGGATAGCGGGGGTTAGCTTTGATCCGGGTGCAGGATCGGTTCGCTCTTTCGGCCGTCCGATTCAAACAGGCCGTAGTGCCCGAGCAGATCCGCCCACCACTCCGTGCTCTTGTGCCACCCGTCTGGGCTTTCGTTCGGCGGCGGCGGAGCGTCGAGGACCCGCTCAATCGATACACCCGGAGTCAGAAACACGGTGTTTGTGGCACCGTCGATGCGGGCAAACGCCGCACCCGGGAGATAGCCCGCATGGCGCGGGTGGCCTGGGACCTTGTGCACACGCACCCCATCCGGTCGTACACCCTCGATCTCGCCGATCACGGTGTTATCGGCCGCCCGCACTTGGTAGCCGACGAGTCCTATGTCCAGTTCGTTTGTCTTCTTGGTCGCCATCTTTCTCTCCTCCTCAACCATGTCATCCGGCGATGCGGACATCGCCGACACCTCCCGCCGGCCGCGCACACCTGTCAGTGGTGGACACGTGGCCGAGCGCGATGATGTATATATATCGTTATGCGATCTATCTTTGCACCACGCCACGCCGTCGTCAAGGAGCATGAGGGAGTGCTCGTTGCCCGGCGGGGGCAGGCTGATTTCACCGTCGGTCCCAGCGTCTTGCGCCTGGTCGGACTGGCGCTTGCGATCGGTGCGTTGGGCGCCCTCGTGGCCCTGGTGCTGGTGGATCTCATCGGGCTGATCACCAACGCGCTCTACTTCGGTCGGCTCGGCACGGGGCTGCCGTCGCTGACAGGCCAGCGGCTTGGGCTGTGGGCCATTCCGCTGCCCGCCATCGGAGGGCTGATCGTCGGCGTCATGGCCAAGTTTGGGTCCGAGCAGATCCGCGGCCACGGCATCCCCGAGGCGATGGAGAACATCCTGTCGCGCGGGAGTCGCGTCGCGCCACGGCTGGCCGTACTCAAGCCGATCTCCAGCGCCATCAGCATTGGCACCGGCGGTCCCTTTGGCGCCGAGGGACCCATCATCCTGACCGGTGGCGCGGTCGGCTCTCTGGTTGCCCAGACCCTCACGCTCAGTGCGGCAGAGCGCAAGGTGCTCCTGGTGTGCGGTGCGTCGGCGGGCATGACCGGCGTGTTTGGAACTCCCGTCGCGGCGACGCTGCTCGGGGTTGAGTTGTTGCTGTTTGAGTGGAAGCCGCGATCCCTGGTCCCGGTTGCAACGGCGAGCCTCGCGGCGATGGCGGTGAGGATGGAACTTGCCAGCGCGGGCTTGCTGCGCCCCGCCCCGCTCTTTCCCGTGCCACCACACGGCGTCCTCCCCGCTGGCGGGATGCTCGACGCCGTGGTCTTGGGGATCGCATGCGGTCTTCTTGCCTGGGTGATTACCGGCGCGGTCTACGCCGCCGAGGACGGATTCCGGCGCCTTCGGGTGCACTGGGTCTGGTGGCCGGCGATCGGGGGCCTCGTCGTGGGGATCGGCGGGGCCATCGATCGGCGTGCGCTGGGGGTGGGCTACGACACGATCGGCGCGGAGCTTGCGGGCCGTCTCGCGGTTGCGGCGCTGCTCGGCCTCCTTGTGATCAAGCTCATCATCTGGGCCGTTGCGCTCGGCTCCGGAAACAGCGGCGGGGTCCTCGCGCCCGTGCTCATGATGGGCGCGGCGGCGGGCGGGGTATTCGCGCCATTCATGGACGGGGGGTCGCGTGGGTTCTGGTGCCTCATTGGACTGGCCGCCGCGCTCTCGGGGGTCATGCGGACGCCGCTGACCGCGGTGATCTTCGCGTTTGAGCTCACCTATGATGCGAACGCACTGATGCCACTGATGATCGCCGCGGTCAGCGCGTACCTGGTGAGCGTACTCGTGCTCAAACGCTCCATTCTCACCGAGAAGGTCGCGCGCGGCGGCGTGCATGTCCGGCACGAATACAGCGTTGATCCCCTTGAGGCACTGCGTGTGCGCGATGTCATGTCGAGCGATCTGGCGACGCTGTACTACAACCAGCCCGTGGCGCGGCTTGAAGACCTCATGCACGAGCCGCGTTCAGGTCGCGCACAGCGCCTGTTTCCGGTCATCGGCGCCGATGATGTGCTTCTGGGTGTCCTCGAAGCACACGACCTGGACCCCCTCGAATGGGGGTCGGCGCAGGTGGTCGGAGACCTCGCACGCCGCCCCATTGTTGCCCTGCCGCACGAGACGCTGCGCGAGATTGCGGATCGCATGATTGCCTATGACATCGACGGACTTCCGGTCGTCGACGGGCAGCACCCGCCACGGCTGGTCGGACTGATCGACCAGCGAGATCTCTTTCGTGCACAGGTCCACCTGGACACGCAAGAGTATTCCCGGGAGAGGATCCTCACCCGCCGCAACGGGCGCGCGAACGTCGTGGAGCGTGAATCGGGTGCGCATGTCGACTGATGCGCGCCCTGCCTGGCGGCTGATGCGTCCCGGATCGGCGAGAAGCTCGGATGACCCGATCGCTGGAAGGCCGGCTGCGGGGCATTCGTCCGTCAACAACCCGCAGTTGCTCGTGGACTCGCTGGTTGCGCGACCGGACGAAGGGCACGGTGCCGCGTGTGCGGCCGTACTTCGCGCTCGTCAAGGTCCGTGCTGTCATGCCCCGCGTTGCGAACGTCGCTGCCCGACCACCGATATCTCGGCCCATCTCGAGGAGCTGCTGGACGTGCCGGAGCTTTGGCCACTCAGGTCGAGCCTGCCCTGGGACGACGACGTCTGGTTCTCCCTCGTTGACATCTTCCACGACCTTGCCGCGCGGCCCCGAGCGCGCTTCTTCCACTCCTGGAACGCGTGCGGCTGGCACTACAGCGATTTCGCCGTCGCTCCGGGCCAAAGGCTCTACGGATGGAGGATGAACAACCTGCTCGCCCGAGCGGGATTCTCCTACCGTCTCGCCGACTCCGGGGAGGACGTAGGTCGGCTCGCCGCCGTGACCGACGACGGGCGGACCGGGCTGGTCGAGCGCCTGGTGGCGGACCACCCAGACATTGCCGCGGATCCCGTGGCCCACTCCGTCTCGTTGTTCCGCCGTAGGGGCGCGACGTTTGAGGACAAACGGTCCTCGGTGGTGGCTCTGGCCGGAGTGCTGGAAGCACGGCGCTCGCTCCTGAAGCGAGAGCTTCTGAGCACCGACGAGGGCGCCCTATTCGCTCTCGCTAACAACTTTGCCCTGCGCCACCAGAACGACCGTCAGCGCGACGAATACAGCGAGGAGTTCCTGGACTGGATCTTCTGGCTATACGCAGCGACCGTCGAACTGACCGACCGACTACTCGGCCGCGAGTCGCACTGATCGCATTCGGGTCGTGGGAAAGCTGACCCCGCAACTCGACGACACCCGCGGCGACTCCGGCGATGTCGATCCCGACGAGCTTGCGGAACTCGTCGGCGAAGGGCGGGAGCCCGCGAAGTGTTGGCGGAAGACCCCGCATCACAACCCGCACGGTCCCGGTGTCCGAAGGGGTTTCTTACCGGGTGGATTTCCCCCCATTCTTCCGGTCTGTTGCGGCCCGAAGACGACAAGGCCCCGCCGCAGCCGGGGCCTTGTTTGATGGCGAGACCCAGACTCGAACTGGGGACACCACGATTTTCAGGCGCGGCAGTCTCGGGTCGTGGGGCACGAACGAACGGGAGCACCCGTTTGACAGGAGATCCTCGCCCGCAGGCTTAGTTGCTCCAGAATTCCGGGCCAGTCACCCGTCAGCATCAAAGCCCACTGCACGGGCGGGTACAGGCGGACTGATGCAATCTTCAGAAGAGTTGGAGGCTTAAACTTCCCGAGCGCATGCGGCTTCTGGAGGATGCCATGTCGCTCCTCCTTGATCGACGTCCCCTTAGTTCTGTCAGTCTAAATCGTACGCCGATATAGTGTATATCGTACTCCGATACGGCTATCACGGTCAATTGACTGGCCAGTCAGCTTTCCTACGTCGAGAGGCCTAAGTGTGACACGCCGAGCGGCACGGGGCAGCGGGCGAGCGTGATGGGCACCCATCGCACCGAGCCTCAGGCCGCTCCATCGGCGACCAGGCGCGAGCGGCGCAGTGGTGATCCGGAAGGTAGGCACATGAACGCATACACCCTGGCAGGGGCACTCGAGCACGAGCACAACCAGATCGACAGCGGCGTCGGGGCCTTCCTCGCCGATCCAGAGCAAACTGCGGCGCTCGACGAGGCGCTTGCGGCACTGCGGCGCCACATCTACCTTGAGGAGCAGTTCCTGTTTCCGCCTCTGTACGAGGCTGGGGAGGTGCCGTCGATCGTCCTGATGGTGCGCGAGCACGGCGCGATCTGGCGAACGATGGATGCGATTGACGCGAGCCTCGATGCCGGCACGAAAACTCACACCACCGAGCTGTGCCAGGAGTTGCTCGGCCAGCTCGAGCGGCACAACGCCATAGAGGAGGCGGTCATCTACGCAGAGGCCGATAGCGTGCTCACCTCGCACGCGGCCGAAGGGCTCAGGTCGTTCCTCGAGGCCGGGCATACCCCGAAGGGGTGGGTCTGCCGGGGCGTCAGCCGGCGGCCGGCCCAGCGGCGTGGACCCTCGTGACTTTCCCCATCTAAGGCAATGCCGATGGGAGCCGCTCCGCACCCTGGCGCAGCCGCTCACACGCCGACCAACTGCGGACGACGACGACCCAGCAGCCACGATCCACTCCATGCCGTGGCGTTGCCACCAGGAGTGCGCCGGTTGCGAGGGTGATCGGCCCCGACGCCGATCGGGCCACGCCGGTCCGCCATGGCCCGATCGATGGTCGCCTTTGGCGCGGGGTGCGCATCGCTCGCGCTCCGGGCGACGCCGGACCGCGACACACCGGCTCGCCATCAAGTAAGGCCCCGCCACCGGCGGGGCCTTGTTGTCCTCGAGGCTTGGCGGCCGGGGAGATGGGTAGCAATCCACCCGGTAAGACACCCCCTCAGGCGCCTGGACCGCGTGGGGTGCGATGCGGGAATAGTCCGTCACACACGCTCGGCCCCCGGCTCGTGCTTTCCGCTACCAGGTGCGTCTGAGGGATGGCGCATGTCACCATTGCAGCTTGCGTCGTTTGCACTTATGTTCGGAGCATCCGGCTCGGTCCAAGGATCGGCCGGATGCGGTCGCAGATCATTCCTCTTCTCCCGCACACTCAGCACCCCGATAACACGCCGAGACCTCCTGGAGGTCCAGATGATCGACCTCAATAGCCCCGGCACCTACCTTCACTGGTGGATTGTGCAGATATCGCTGTCCAATCTGATGGTGATCGTGGTCATGGTGGTGATCTTTGGCGTCGCGCTGTTGATCCCGTTTCCCAAACCGCACACGGGTGATGTGGAGCCCGGGCCGGGGACGGCCACGGAGAGCGAGGACGCGCCGCCTACTGCTCCACCCGGGCCCGACGATCACATGTGGACCGCGCGGGTGCGGCGCTTTGCGGTGCGCAAGCTCCCACCGAACAAAGCCCTCCCCGACCGGCAGCCGGCATACGTGGCGTCTTGGGTCTACGTCTTCGGCGTCGCATCGTTGGCGGCGCTGGGAGTGGTAGTCGTCTCGGGGTTCTTGATCGCACTCGGGGGGCTTGATTGGTGGCATACCAACCCGGTGGGGCACTTCTTTAACAGCCTCCACTTGTGGAGCGTTGAACTCTTCATGGCCCTCATCGTGATCCACTTGTGGGGCAAATTCTGGATGGCATCGTGGCGGGGCCGGCGCAAGCTCACGTGGATTACCGGCGTGCTCGCCTTCGGGGCCTCGGTCACCGAAGCCCTCACCGGCTATGTCTCGCAGCAGAATTTCGACTCACAGTGGATTTCGACCAACGCCAAGGACGCCTTCAACGCAGCGGGTGTGGGTCGGTTTTTCAACGTGATGAATTTCGGCCAGATGATTCTCTGGCACGTCTTGCTCTTCCCGATCGTGTTGATCCTCCTCGTGGGGATTCACGTGGTGATGGTGCGGGTGCGTGGGGTCGCGCACCCCATAAAGACTCGCCTCCAGGATGCGACGTCGGACGCCAGCGACTGGCGCGGTGCTACCCGTCGGTACGACATCCTCAAGGAGGGCGCGATCGCGTCCGTGATCGTGGTCGTCGTGGCCGTCGTGCTCGCCGCAGTGCTGTCATCCCCGGATAAGGCGCCGCTGACGATTCAAACCTGGGCGAACGCGGCCCCGGCAGACTTCCTCGCCACTGCCCAAGGCGAGCTTGCGGGCGCGACCGAGACGGCCAACTACGGCCCTCCGTACAACAACGGTACGCACTCGGTCCAGCAGATCTTGATCTCTCCGCAGCGGATCGTGGGGGTCGGTGAGCCGATCAACGCTCCCGTGGTGTTCGTGCTCAACCCCCTTGGTCACCTCTCGGCCACGGATCCCGCGCTGGCAAGTGCGCTGGCGCGCTATAGCGCGGCCACCCCCGCCCAGCAGAATGCATGGAATGCCGCCTACAGCAATGCGCTGAACAAGGTCGCATTTTCCGGTGGGACACCGGTGCTGCCCGCGGCAAACGACGGACCGGTCCCCGAGATGATGACGGCGGAGCTGACACTGGCCCGCAGCGGGGCACTCGACACGAGCCTTCTGGCAGGAGACAACTTTTACGGCACCGACTTCACCAAGCCGCTGCTGTTCTTGGAAGATGGCACCTACTTCGCTCAGGTGGCGAGCGCCGACCATCTCTTGGGAAACCAGTGGGGCGTGATGAACGAGACCGGGAGCTATCCGGGTCAACCATGGCTCTGGCTCTACACGGCCTGGTACCAAATCTCGCCATTCAGCACCAACCCGAGCGTCGATATGATTGCCATCGGCCTGACGAGCCTGCTCACACTGTTGCTGTTGGCGATTCCGTTTCTGCCAGGCCTCCGGGACATCCCACGCTGGATCCCGTTGCACCGGTTGATCTGGCGGTCCTACTACGACCGCAGCGGGAGTCCTCCGAACGTGGAGTAACTCGGTCGGTTGCTGATTTTCGTCCGCATCGCCTCGGTTTGGGGGATGCGGACGCAAATGATGGGTTCTTGCGCATCGCAGCTGGTGCTTGCGCGTGCCGCGTTGGTCCGTCGGTGCGTGAGCCGTGATGCCGACGGGATTGGTCGCTCATTTGGTCGTGCGTCGCGACGGAAATCAGTACGCATGCGGAGGACCGTCCCGGTCGTGGCCTCGCGGGACCGTGAGCGCCGCGCACGTCCGAGAGCCCCGTATCATGAGCCATGTCCCCGGGGGCGGGTGGGTTGTCCGAGCAGGGCTACCAGCTCCCCGCCGACAATTGGAGCCCGAGGCTGGTGACCGCCACGGTCAGCCAGGTCAGGGTTCTGAGTAGCCGCGGGCGATATCCGGCGCGGCGCATGCCTCCGAGGTGGGTGCTCAGCCCGATCGCCGCGGCAATGGCGACGGTGATCAGCACGATTGCAAGCTCAACGAGGCCAGCGCGCCATGCGGTTCGGATCGAGCCCACCGTGTCCAGCGCGGCCGTCCCGACAAACCAGACCAGGAACCACGGGATAATCGCGTGCCAGCGTACGTGGTGGGAGTGCATTTCCTTGCGATCGAGCCTCACTCCGAGTGCACCGACAATGGGAATGATCATCGTGGTGCGTGTGAGCTTGACGATGACGGAATGCACGCCGGCAAGGGTTGCTCCCCATGTCGGCCTCCGGGGGTTTCTTACCGGGTGGATTTCTCCCGGGGGCCTGCCTGCGTGGATAGCTCCAGGCGACACGCTTAATGCCACGCTCACCGGCAGCTCACGTGGTGCTTTTTTTGGCGAGTTAGTTTTGGGTACGCAGGCACCTCCCTGAGAACGGCAGGACATTAGTGCCCCATCTCTCCAGCTCTATGGGTCACCTCCCCAGCACCGCGTGCGGTGGATTCGACGACACGCCCGGTGATGGTGATCCGCTTGCCCCGCTTGTGGCCATCCTCGACCAGGCATACCGCGAACTGAGCGCGCGGGAGCTCGCGGCGCTGCTCCTGGAGGTCAACCGACTGGCCGCGGTGTTCGGAGCGCTCCCCGGGCCGTCGGTGCGCATGGATGAGGCCCTGACCCGTCCGCACCTGATGCCGCTCACGAGCGCTGGCCGAGCGTACGGCGAAGGGCCGCATGGCAACTGCGCGCGTGCGTGAACTCGGCGCGTCAGCCACGACAGCTGGCCGACCTGGGAGTGCGCTTGCAGGCGTACACCGAGGAGGTCGCGGGGCCCGCCCATCGGCCTGCGCGGTCTGGGGCTAGCATGCCGGGGGGCGCGACAAGAACCAACCCGAGCGACCTCGCACCCGTCTTCGAGGTACGCCCTGCCCGGGTATCTCCAACCCACGCCGACGCTTTGCCGGGTGCCGAACACGGTCTTTCAGATCGTCGACAGCCACACCCGATCACGCCGGGCCTCGCGGCACGCCTGGTCGGCGGCGTTGGTCCGATCACCACTCGGGAACCGCAGCAGCTCGGCGCGCCGGACACCGCGAGTACCAACGTCGTCCAGGCCGGTCGGGAACGGTCGGGGGTGAGGCCGTGCACGGCCCGGCCAGCAGAACGGGCGCCATCATCCTCAAGCACTTGAGCAGCGAGGTGGTGGCGATCGCCCTCACCGCGTTGCTTTCGGTGACAGTTGTGGCGAGCGCGCGTCGCATGCTTGGCGCGCCGCACATGGTCGAGCCAGATCTTGTCTCGCCCGACGGATGAGCTCGCGCCTGGTGTCACCCGCTGGCGGCTCGGGGCCCGGCGGCCCAGGGCGGCGTCGCCAGCGCCCGCTGAACCCGCAGTCGGCCTTTCGGATTGCCGTGATCGGAGGCGTCACGATGGTCGCCATCGGCGTCCTAGTGATTCGCCTGTGGTTCATGCAGATCATCGACGCGCAGGGGTATGCCCAGGCGGCGACGGCCAACAGCGTGCGCACTGTGATCACTCCGGCACCGCGCGGGTTGATCACCGACCGTACTGGCAAAGTCATTATGGCCGACAGCATTCCGAGCGTGAACGTGGTCGCATTCCCGCTCGAATTGGAGGGCACCCAGCGTGCAACCGAGATGGCTTTGCTGGCACCGATCCTGCACACCAGCGCCGATCACCTGATGGCCGAGATGGCGAGCGGTCAGACGGCGTCTCCGTATGAACCGGTCGTGCTCGGCGAGGCCGTCACTGAGATCCAGCAGGTGGTGATTTCCGAGCGTATACGCCAGTTCCCCGGCGTGGAGTTGCAAAACGCCTATGTGCGCAACTACCCGATAGGGACGCTTGCCGCCCACATCCTCGGGTACACCGGCCTGATCACCCAGCAGGAACTCCCGAGCTACCAGGTCAAGGGCTACCTCGGCAACGAGCAGGTCGGCCAATCCGGGCTCGAGCAGCAGTACGAGCAGTACCTGCGCGGGACACCTGGCCAGACCGAGGTCGAAGTCGACGCCTTCGGCAACCCGGTCGGGTCGGGGGCGATCTCCACGACGCCGCCGGTGCAGGGTGACATCCTGCAGACCTCGATCGACATTCCGGTCCAGGAGGCGCTGGAGAAGGAGCTCAGCGAGCGCGTGCGCGCATCAGGGACCGCCACCGGTGCCGCCGGGGTCGCGATTGACCCCAACACCGGCCAGATCCTGGCGATGGCCTCGTATCCGACCTTCAACCCCAACGCGTTCGTCCAGCACACCGCCGCGAACGACACGCTGATCACCGGGTACTTCAACACCACCGACGACCCGATGCAAAATCGCGCAATCCAAAGCTCGTATCCGCCGGGCTCGTCGTTTAAGGCCGTGACAGCGATGAGCGCCTTGGAACTGGGCATCCTGAGCCCGACCGAGCTCATTGACGGTGGGTCGCAGATCACCCTGTACGGCACCGTGTTCCCGAACTTCCAGCACGAAAACAACGGGTTCATTCCGTTGGCGACCGCGCTCGAGGTGTCCTCGGACACCTACTTCTACCAAGTGGGCGCCCGCTTCTGGAACCTGCACGAGGCCGCGGTCAGCCAGACCAACAATCCCAACAGCGGTCTCCAGCAGCAGGACTGGGCCGAGCGCTTCGGGTTCGGCGCCACGACGGGGATCGACCTGCCTGATGAGACCACGGGGCGCGTGCCCACGCCCGCCTGGAAAAAGTCGTACTTCGGTGCGCTCGGGCAAGCCTCGATGGAGACCTGGGAGCCGGGCGACAACATCAACATGGCGGTCGGGCAGGGGAACCTGCTGGTGACGCCGCTGCAGATGGCCGTGGCCTATTCGGCGATCGCCAACGGGGGGAGCATGGTGACGCCGACGATCGGTATGGACATCACCAACCAAAGTGGACAGATAGTGCGTCAGCTGTCGGGTGTGACGCCACCGCGCTCGCTGGGGGTCAGCCCGGCGGTGCTCGACGCCGTCCGCCAGGGGCTCTACCTGGTGGCCCAAGGTCCCCAGGGGCTTGCCTCTGGGGTCTTTCGCCCCGTTGCCGCCGCCGGTGGACCGGTGGTGGCGGGGAAGACCGGTACCGCGCAATCGGGAACAAGTACCGAGCCCGACCACGCCTGGTTCGTCGGCTACGCGCCCTATAGCAACCCGAAAATCGTCGTCGCAGTGGTTATCGAGCACGGCGGGTACGGTGCGAGCGCCGCGGCGCCCGCGGTATGTGGGACGATCGCGGCCTATGGCCCGACCAAATTCAACCCCAACCTGTGCGGGGGCGCGGCGCCCGGGCCGTCGAATTGACCACTCGAGCGAGCACTCGCAGTCGCCGTGGTGCGGCGGGAACCCATGTGCGCAGCGCCCTCGCGGGGCGTTACTGGGTCCCGGTTGCCTGCGTGGGACCCTCGCTGGCCATCGGAATGTTCGCGATCGGGGCCGCGAGGGTCAGTGACGACCCAGCCACTCCGTGGTACCGCGGTACCCGACAGATGATCGTTGTGAGGTGTGCGCTCGCGACAGGCAGGATCCTCGCCACGCGCGAGACCCGCTGGGGCTCGATCGCGCGCTTCGCACATCCGTGCATACGGGTATCGTCATCGTCGTGCCTCAGCCAATGACCAGCCGCCGTATGCTGCGACACAGGCGGGTGCACACAAGATGGTGCGTGCGCCAACCCAAGCACGCACACGCTTGGGAAAAACGGACCGGTCGATGAATAGGTCCATCCTCCGGCTGTTCTGGGTGCTCGCCGGGGGCTTTGTGGTCCTCGCGCTGACGCTCGGCTACTGGCAGGTCCTCGATGCCAGCAGTCTCAACAACCGGCCGGGCAATCCGCAGGCGATCCAGCGCACCCTTGAGATCGCGCGGGGGCCGATCGTGGCCGCCAACGGCACCCCGCTTGCCGTCAGCAAAGCCAGCAACCAGGGCGGGCAGATCGTCTACCAGCGGACCTATCCCAGCGGCACCCTGGCGCCGCAGACGATCGGCTACTCAAACATCACCGAAGGTATGACGGGTCTCGAGAAGAGCCAAAATAACAACCTGACCGGCGACTACGGGGCCGAGTCGCTGCTGGTCCGCCTCGGCCTACGGGCCAAGCGCGGCGCAACAGTGCACACGACCCTCATCCCGGCCGCCCAGCAGATCGCCAACCAGATGCTCTCAGGCCATCGCGGCGCAGTTGTGGCACTCGATCCCCGCACCGGTGCCGTACAGGTCATGGCCTCGGCGCCGAATTTCACCCTCAACGACGTGGCCAACAACTTCGCCTCAATCCTGCACCAACCCGGTGGTCCGCTGGTCAACCGGGCCGTCCAGGGCGGCTACCCGCCCGGGTCGACCTTCAAGGTCGTCACGACGACCGCGGCGCTCGAGAGCGGCCTGTTCACGCCCCAGACCCAGTTCGACGACACCGGGACCGTAATGGCCTCGGGGCTACCGCTGCATAATTTCCAGAACGAGAAATTCGGGCCGAACACCTTGACCCAAGCGCTCACCTACTCGATCGACACGACCTTTGCAAAAGTCGGCATGGCCCTTGGCTCCCAGCGCCTGGGTGCAACAATGACCGCGTTCGGTTTCGGTCGTGCACCCTCGGTGGATCTGCCCACCGGCATGGTGATCCCGTCCGGCCGATACTCCGGCACGACCCTGCTCCCCGACAACCAGCCCGGCGAGGACGTGGCACGCATCGCCATCGGGCAGGAACAACTCCTGGTGACCCCACTGCAGATGGCGATGGTCGCTGGCGGCATTGCCAATCAGGGGGCGATCATGACCCCGTATCTTGTCCAGCGCGTGACCAGCTCCGGCGGCTCGGTTGTCATGACGCACCAAGTCTCCAAGTACTCCCAAGCAACCACACCCGCGATCGCCGCCGAGGTCACGGCGATGATGCGCGACGTGGTTGACGAGGGCACCGGAACCGCCGCGGCGCTTGCGGGGCTGAGCGTTGCCGGCAAGACCGGCACCGCCGAGACCCCCACCCCCGGGATCAATGACGCCTGGTTCATCGGGTTTGCCCCCGCCTCGAACCCGAGGGTGGCCGTCGCCGTCGTGATCGCGGGTACCCCGGAGGTGGGTGGCATCGTGGCAGCCCCCATCGCGCGACAGGTCATGCAGGCGATCATCGGAAAGACTGGGTAGGTGCAAACAGCGACAGCGGACACGTGCATCGAGGGATGTCGGTGAGAGTCGCCGAGTGACAAAAGCCTGCCGCCGCTCGTCAGGCCGGCCAGATGGGGGCGGTCCCACGCCCCCGCTCTGGGCAATCGAGGGGCGCGTGCTGGGCACCGAGCCCGACATGAGCTGATCGGCGACCCTGGATGTCGAGCCATGTGACTCCCTACCGGCCCGGACCTCAAACACCATCCGCACCGCGCGCTCACGCGGTTCGTCGGGACTTTCTTGGGGCAGGCATGCTCTGGATCCTCTCCTGAACTCAGAGCATGCATCAACCCCAGTAGGGTTCAGGGTGTAATCGGACGAGATCGGTCACGCCCGGATGGCTTCGGTGGCTAAAATGGGGGGTAGAGCTGTACCCCGAGCCACGTCCGTCCGGGGCGAGACGGAGGCGAACAGCACCACATACGATGGATGTGATTTCCACCTGCGGCGATGGGATCGGCAAGCGAGGCGCGGGTGCCAAATGCGTCTACCGATCAACGCCGGGTGAGCACGCCAACCGCGCGTTCCGAAGCCCGCAGACATCTGTCAGCGGCCGGTCATAGCGTCGACCCGGGCTTCTTGATACGCGCGCGCGGCGGCTGCGGGCGCCAACAGGACACCTCATGTGCGTCCATGTGTGCATTCTCTGCTGGCACTGGGCTCATTAGGGGCTGTCGCCACTCGTCGTCGCTGCCATGGCCGCAATACGTCGTGCGCCGCGACCTTGTTGATCAACACCAAGGCCACCAGCACCGTGAGCACTCCCGCGACCCCATCGAGCAGGTAATGGTTGGCGGTCGCCATCGTTACCCACGTCATCCAGACCGGCAAGATCCACCAGACGTGTCGCCAGCGTCCCCAGGACGTGCACAGCCACACGAGCGTCAGCGCATAGAGAAACGACAGGCCGATATGCAGAGACGGCATCGCCGCATACGCGTTTCGCAAGTGCTGAAACCACTCCAGCGCCCCGCCGAGCGTCAGCGCCTGCTTGGTGGTGTCGATCAGCCCGCTATTTGCCAGCCGTGGTGGAGCCGAGGGATAGAGCCAGAAGGCGACCAGCGCGAATGCGTGAGTTGTCCAGAACCAGTTGCGCACGAACGCGTACTTTGACGGCTGCCAGAACCACAGGATCAGGAAAAAACCGATGAACAGCGCCGTGTAGGACAGCGTGTAGTACCAGGTCGTGATGAACTGCGCCGCGGCGATCTGGTCGGTGACTCTCTGCGCCCATGCTTCGATGTTGAGCCCAAGCGCCGCCTCGAGCCGCGCGATATCGTGCGCGTGACGCAGCGATGCATGCACTCCCGCGGTATTGGGCGCGACGACAGCGCGCATGATCTCGTAGAGGACGTCGACGAGCGCGAAGAACATGATCTCGCAGTAGACGGGCCAACGGGCGCGCCAGATGCATGAGCCGAGTCGCTGGATGCGCGTTCGCACGGTTGTGCAACCTAGCAAGAGTCAGTGGCATGCCCCGGTTTGCGCGGGTACGGTCGTACCCGCGCTCGTCTCGAGAGCGATCACATTCAATTCGACCACTGTCTGGGGCAGGGCGCCGCGAGGACGTGTGACGGGTGCTCACCGGATTCATGAAACGGCCCGTTTCGGGATGATCCGACCCCCGCCAACAGTCCGACAGCCAATGTGATTCCTCTTGTCCGGATCAGCGGACTCAAGGAGGATGGACACCATGCAACAACGCAGGCACACACCCGAGCAGATCATCCTCAAGCTTCGCGAGGCAGAGCGGCTCCGGGCCGAGGGAGCCGACATCGGAGCTTGGTCGGTGAGGGCTACCGAGTGGAGAAAGGCCACCGCCGCCCTTCAGGCGGACCAGTCGAAGCGGGCCCCACGTCGCCCCACCGGGCAATCGAGGGGCGTGTGCTGGGTACCGAGCCCGACATGGGTCGGGCATGGCGCACTCCCTGCCCGACGGGTGCATGGCCGGGCGACGTGCTGGCGATCGCACCCATCATCCAGGCTACCGTCGAGGGTCGCCGGGTACGATGATCCCGTTCATGATCCCCGACCCGACTGATATCAGATGCACCCTGTCTGACGGCATGGTCACGTCCAGGTGCAGCCACAGCCCCATGGCGCCCGCCTCGGCACGACCGCGGTGATCACCCTCACCGCCATTCCCGCCTCGCCCGGGAACCACGTCGTCCTCGGGCCGCTGACGATTCACTACTACGCGCTCACGGCGATCGCCGGGATTCTCGTGGGTGGGTGGATCATCTACGTACGTTGGCGCGCCCGCGGTGGCGACCCGGACCTCGTCTTTGAGGTCGGCCTGTGGGCCGTCCTTGCGGGGCTCGTCGGCGGGCGCGTGTACTTCGACATCACCACCCCGGATCAGATGGGCCACCAGTGGTACGCACCGGTCGCCATCTGGCAGGGCGGGCTCGGAATCTGGGGGGCGGTGCTGTTCGGTGCCGTCGCGGGGGCGATTGTTGTGCGTCGGCGCGGGGCAAGTGTGGGGGTGTTCCTGGATGTCGCTGCGCCGGCGATCCTTGTCGGTCAGGCCATCGGGCGCCTCGGCAACTATTTCAACCAGGAACTCTTTGGTGGACCGACCAGCCTGCCGTGGGGCCTGCATGTGGATCCCGCCTTCCGGCCCGCGCACTACGCCGCCTTTACCAGCTTTCAACCGACCTTCCTCTACGAGATCCTGTGGAACGTCGGCCTTGCGGGCCTGTTGATCCTCATCGAGCGACGCGTTCGTATCCGTCCGCCGGGGCTTTTTGCCCTGTACGTGTGCCTCTACTGCCTCGGGCGGATCTGGTGGGAGCTCATGCGCGTCGATCCTGCCCAACGCATCCTCGGTGAGCGCCTGAACTTCTGGGTGGCCCTCCTCGGCATCATCGTCGGCGGCGTGGCGTTTGTCGTGATCCAGCGGCGGGGAGATGGCACGACTCACGCCGCCGGCTGAGCGGGTTGCGCGAATGACACGCTGAGGTCCCGACGCCGCGACACCCGCATGCCGGTCGGCGTCACAAATCGTGCGCTCGGCACGCGGACCTCATCGCGTACACCGACGCTGCGTTCTGAGGGCATGCCGTCACACGGCCATTGCTGACGGCGGCCCAAAACGATCGAGAGATTTCGGCCCAGACTCGCGCAGCAGTCGCACGAGCTCGCGTGCTGCGGGCAGCACCGGCTGTCCTGCCGCGAATGCAGCCGACAGCTGGCGGCGCATGCAGACGCCGCCAATCGGCCGGGCGATCAGCGTCTGTTGCTGAAGCTCGCGCCGGATACTGAGCGCCGACACGATCGCCACACCGAGGCCCGCCTCGACAGCCGCCTTGATCGGTTCGATACCCGATAGCTCCGCGATCGTGCGCAACTGCTCGGGCGCAAACCCGGCGCGGCGCAATTCGGCCTCGGCGACCTGCCGGGTACCTGATCCCAGCTCGCGCGTAATGAACGGCTCGGCCACCAGCTCCCGGAACTCGATCTCATCGTCATCAGCAAAGCGATGCCCGGCATGGGCAATCACCACCAGCTCGTCCTCGCGCAGGACCTGCAACACCAGCCCGTCGTGATCGAGTTCACCCTCGATCAGGCCGACATCGGCATGGCCCTCATGGAGGGCCGCCGAGACCTCCCGGGTGTTCTGCACGCGCGCGAAGATCCGCACCTCGGGGTACGCACGGGTCAGCTCCGCGAGGGGTCCTGGAAGCAGATAGCTAGCCACCGTCAAACTGGCGGCGATCCGCAACGCACCGGTCACCCGACCCTGCGCGGCCGCGACCGCACGCCGAGCCGCCGCGCTGTCGGCGAGCAGACGATGCGACCATTCCAGTAGTGCCGCCCCGGCTGGGGTGAGGGCGACGCGCCGCCGACTGCGATCAAACACCTGCGCCCCGATTTCCCCTTCAAGGGCGGCGATCTGCTGGCTGACGGCTGACTGGGACAGGTGCAGATCGTGTGCGGCGTGTGTGAAGTTGCGCTCCCGTGCCACCGCGACAAAGACCTCCAGTCGCCGCAAATCCACACTCACCTCGCCTCATCAGTTTTACTAATCAAAGTATCGCAGATTCGGTGCGCAGGGCACCCGTCAAAGTGGCACTCTCTCCTCATGTCCGTCATGTCCCAACGCCCAAGCCCGGATCTCAAGGATCGTCGAGACCAATGGAATGGGCTCGTACCGACGCTTCGCCTGCTCGCTCCGGGCATCATGGCCGCGGCAGGCCTGGCGGCGATCGCGCTCGTGGTCGCCCAGTTCATCCCCTTGGTCGGTGCTCCGGTGCTGGCACTCGCGCTCGGCATCGGCGTGGCGGCGATCCGTCGCCCGGGAGTCTCGGTCCGTCCCGGGATTCGTTGGTCCGGACGCTATGTGCTCTACACCGCCATTGTGGTCCTGGGTGCCACGCTGAGCTTGACCCAGATTGCAGGGGTCGGGCTGCGCACCCTGCCGGTGATGCTCGGCAGCCTGACCGCAGCGCTCGCAGTCGCGTACCTGGTCGGTCGCGCGCTTGGCATCACGGGGTCGTTGCGCACCTTGGTCGGCGTCGGGACGGGCATCTGTGGGGCATCGGCGATCGCCGCCGTCTCAGGGGTCATCGAGGCCTCCGAGGTCGATATCGCCTACGCCATGTCGACCATCTTCATCTTCAATCTCATCGCCGTCCTGTTGTTCCCGCCGATCGGGCACCTGCTCGGCATGAGTCAAAATGGGTTCGGCCTCTGGGCCGGAACGGCCGTCAATGACACGTCCTCGGTCGTCGCGACCGGCTATGCCTACGGCAAGGTTGCCGGAGTGCACTCGGTTATCGTCAAGCTCACCCGCACCACGATGATCATTCCGATCGTCGCCGCACTCGGGGTGATGGAGCGTCGCAAGAGCACACATGCGACGCACGTGCGCTGGCACAAGATCATTCCGTGGTTTCTGGTCTGGTTCCTGGCGACAGCCATCCTGGAGACGCTGGGCGCCATCCCGGCTGGATGGCACGCCGGACTCGCCGAGAGCTCAATCGTGCTGATCACCGTCGCCCTGGCCGCGATTGGGCTCAGCACGCATCTGGGCGACATGGGTCGCGCCGGTTATCGCCCCCTGCTACTCGGGACGCTCACCTGGATTACCGTTGCGATCACGAGCCTCGGGCTCCAATTGCTGGTGGGGAGCTGGTGACCCATCTTGAGCGATCCCACTCTCTCGATTGGGCAACCGCTGGCGCAGGACGAGCCTGAGCTGACCTCCCTGAAACGAGCTCGGATGATCTGCACCTCTGAATGTGGACCGGTTTTAGGAGGTCACCGCCCCCGTGCGCCCGTGCCAAGTCACGGGCGGTGTCTGCCAGCCGCAGCAAAGAGCCGACGCGTGCGGCTCCTCTAGGTCTCAGAGCTCGATCCATTTCGTCACGCACCCGCACCCCCCACGACGACGTGAGCGTGACGAAATCCTTGGCCACGTGTGTGCCATTTCGTGTCGCTGCCGTAGCCTCCATGGCCAACGACATCGACACGAAACCCTGATGCCGCGCTTGCGGCGTCAGGGTCACACAAAGGCGCATGCCTGCCAGACACGCGCGCTGATCCACTCACCCTCGGCGAGCCGGCAGGGGTCATACACCACCTCCCCGGGCTGCGTCGATTGGCCGACGGGGATCTTCGACAACCCGACCAGGTTCTTGATCGGCTCGCCGCAAACAACTCTCAAAATGCCGGTGGCATCGCCAAGGTCGACGTGACCGGTACCCATTAACTGGTCCATCTGGTCTTGTCCCGGTTCTGTGGACCCGGGTTTCTGGAGTCAGGACGCCACGGGTTGGCGGGTCTGGTGGAGGATCTCGTTGAACCGCACCGGCTTTCAAACGAACGCTGGCGTGCCCCGTGAATCGTGGCAGGGTGGGGTTCGACTCTGTCGCACCTTTCGGTTATCAACAGAGTTTGACGCACCACCAGCCGCTTTCCGTCCTCGCCGACCAGCAAGCAGACGTACTGCTCGACTGCGGCCTCCAAAGCGGCCGCGATCATCCTGCGAGCGCCCTCTGGCACCAGATCATCCCGCGAGACCCAGCTTTCGTTGTCCTCCCTGACCAAGGGCTTGCGAACATCAAACACGAGGCATGGCGTGCGTTGCTTCCCGGCTCACGGCGGTCGGCCTTGATCAACCGAGACGGTACGCCGCCTTCCTCTTTGCGCGCATCCACAACTTCTGGGTATCGCTCAGGATAATCGCGCCTCGATGAGCAGCCCTTACCCCCGCGCCCATCCCGCCGCGCGTGAGCTCTGGATCCGGAGAAGTTGCGCCGGTCCGGCACCGGTGCGAACATCACAGGTGCTGGTCGCGCCGCGGTCGGCCGTCTGCGTGCGGGGGGAGTCTGTGATGCGCGTGTCTCGCAGTGTTGGGGCGGCGGTGGTCCTGACGGCGGGGGTGGCCGCGGTACCGATTGCGCTCGTGGCGAGCGCCGGTGCGGCCACGACGCCCCACATCGGGCGGCAACTGGCCGAGCTCAAGGGATCCGGCACCGTCGCCGGCGACTACTTCGGTTACGCGGCGGCAATCTCCGGCACGACTGCAATCGTCGGCGCGCCCAATTTCGACGTCGGGCTGGGCCGCGCGTACATCTTCACCAAGACCGCAAGCGGCTGGAAGCAGACCGCCACGCTCCAGGGCGCCGGCACCGCCGGCGAGAAGTCTGCTGCCTTCGGCTATTCGGTGGCGATCTCGGGCACGACGGCGATCGTCGGCGGTCCCGACAACGCCTACATCTTCACCAAGACCACAACGGGCTGGAAGCAGACCGCCGTGCTCAAGGGGTCCGCGACGGTCGTGGGCGAGAACTTCGGCTCCTCGGTAGGGATCTCCGGCACGACCGCGATCGTCGGCGCGCCCGGTGTCGAAGATACCTCCGGCAACGAGTTCGGTGGGAACGCCTACGTTTTTACCAAGACACGAGCGGGCTGGACGCAGACCACCATCCTCAAGGGCTCCAACAGCACCTTCGGCGATGAGTTCGGCTCCTCGGTGGCGATCTCGGGCACGAACGCGATCGTCGGCGCGTTCGCAGAAGGTTCCCTCGTTTCCGGTAGCGCATATATCTTCACCAAGACCACCACGGGGTGGAGACAGGCCGCCGAGATCAAGGGCGCCCACTCCGTCTACGGCGGCCGGTTCGGCTGGTCGGTGGCGATCTGCGGCACGACCGCGGTCGTCGGCTATCCGGGGTATGCCGATTTCGCCGGCCGCACGGACATCTTTGCCAAGACGACGCACGGTTGGACGCAGACCGCCGCGCTCAAGGGCAGTAACACCGTCATCCGCGATGGCTTCGGCTCTTCGGTAGGGATCTCCGGCGACGCCGTGATCGTCGGGGCGCCGGGGCATGCCGACTACACCGGCCGCGCGTACATCTTCACCAAGACAACAGCGGGCTGGCGACAGGCGGTCGCGGTCCGGGGCACCGACTCGGTCGCCGACGACTGGTTCGGATTCTCGGCAGGGATCTCGGATGGCACCGCGATCGTCGGCGCGCCGTACATCGCCAAGAAGGCCGGTCGCGCCTACGTGCTCGTCGGCTGAGGCGGGCTCGAACTGGGTCGCTCCCACCCCGTCGGGACCTCATGCCGTTATTCGAACTGACGACCTGGCCTTAGTTCACCTCGGTCGAGAGACAGCGGAGCGGTGGTCGATACGTACGACGTCGACCACCAGTTCGGCGTCGTTCATCTCGTACGCGCCCCGGCGGGCGGACCAGAGGCCGGCCAAGCCGCGCACTGGTCGACGATGTCGCCTGAACCCGTGGAATCAATCATCTCGGGCGATCGCTCACACTTTTCGTCACGCCCCCGTCCCCTCCACGGCGACATCAGCGTGACGAAATCCGTGGCCCAGCGTGTGCCATTACGTGTCGCTGGCGTATCCTCCACGGCCACAACAGCGACACGTAATCTGGTCGCCGAGGTCGCGGCGTTCACGTCACAAAGAAACGCTCGCCGCCTGGGTTCGCGTGCCACCGCACCGACGCCCCCTGACCCGCAGAAGGGGTCGCGCACCACCTCGGCGGGATAGGTTGACGGCCGGATCAGGATCTCTTGAGAGCCTGAACGACTTCTCGGGCTGGTCGCCTCGGCCGCCCTACTGGCGCCCCTCGTGTGCGACATCGCTCCCGAGCGTGCGGTGAGCGAGTTTCGTCGCGCTAATGCGACCTTGGAGCCAGTGCTTTGTCGAGGACAACTCCATCACTGCTGCGCCATGGCACGTGGAGCCCCGCCCCCGCCCAAGACGGCCGGGCGGGCGTGTCTGGGCTGTGAGTGACCCCCCTCTGTGGCCTCGCCGCGCCCGTGATCCGCGTGCGCTCACACCGCTGCCGGTCGCCGGCCGTACCGCAGCCGGAGGACTCATCGGCGCCAGCGGGCTGGGCACGGGCTGGGCGAGGTGATCCCGGCGCGCAAGGAGCCGCTCTTTGCGCGTTGGCATCCGCTCTTGCGCACCGTGGTGGGCCCGAGCGCGTTGCATGGCGACCCAGGACACCACGCTCGCGTGGGCACGCGGACCCGATGACCCGAGTCATGCATACATGTCCATCCATCCATGTGTACATGCACGCCCAGATGCAGGGTCTTTGTTGCCACCGGGGGTCATGGCACGTGCCATGACCCCCGGACGCGGCCACGCTCAAGACGCGCGAACCCAGGGACCGACGCCGACCCCCGAGCGTGCGCTGGTGGCACGCATTCGATCAGGGAGCCGGTGTCGCGCACGCCCGGAACGCGTGACGCTCACGGCAACACCGCTCCTCGCACCCGGTCCTGTCTGAGGTTCGGAGCTATGGTCGCTGCGCGGCCTTGGGGCCCAGACCCGCAACGAAAGCCGACCCCCTCGATGCGCACCACCCAGCAACGCCCGTCGTCGACCGACACCGCCGCGCCGCGCCCGCGCCGGGGCTGGCGCGAGCGCGTCGAACCTGGTGTCTATCGCCTCCACCGGATCGCCTGCCCGGCCTCGCGCGATGAGCGGCCCGGCAGGCGCTGCGGGTGTACCTACCAGGTGCTCGTGCCCGGGATGCGCCCCGGGCTCACGCGCGCGGTCACGGTGCGCGGCTCGGTCACTGCCGCCAGAGCCGAACGGCGGCGTCTGCAGGCCGCCGGCCGGCCGGTCGTGGTCGCCGCTGACCCCGATCCCCCAGCGTGCCCGAGCTTGAGTGCCCTCGCCGAGCAGTGGATGCGCACGCGCGAAGGCGTGCTTGCCCCGAACACCCTTGCCGAGGTCGAGGTCGATCTGCGCCTGCGGATCGCGCCGGTGCTGGGACACCTTGGGATCGACCAGATCACCCGCCAGCAGGTTGAGCAGCTGGTGGCGGATCTTCTGCGCACGGGCGCGAGTGCGCGCATGGTGCGCGGGGTCGTCTCGACGCTCAGACGCCTGCTGCAGGCCGCCGTGGACTGGGGGCAGATCGCCGAGAACCCCGCGCGGCGGGTGCGGCTTCCGGCACCCCAGACCCATACCCGCCAGGCCCACGAGCGCGTGCTATCGATGAGCGAGCTTTCTCTCCTCGTGCGCAGCTGCCAGGGATCGCTACGTACGGAGACGATGATCCGCGCGATGGCCGAATCAGGGCTCCGGCGTGGCGAGGTGATCGGGCTCCAGTGGGACGACGTCGACGTGGTCGTGTTACGCCTGCACGTGCGCCGCAGCGTGAGCGACGTGCACGGGGTGCGCCAAGAGCGCACCACCAAAGGCAACAGGTCGCGCAGGGTCGCGATCTCCAAAGACTTTGCCGAGCGGCTTGCCGCGTGGAGGGTGTCGTGCGGAGGGGAG
>Ga0182030_10003812_pt1 | contig 32181 bp, 22 predicted proteins | sample 812S3MmetaG_FD_121299 | JGI IMG/M metagenome (GOLD analysis project Ga0182030, IMG submission 121299) | Permafrost microbial communities from Stordalen Mire, Sweden - 812S3M metaG (Illumina Assembly) | ecosystem: Environmental > Terrestrial > Soil > Wetlands > Permafrost | place: Sweden... | reverse complement strand
GGCCGGTGCGAGGTGGTCGGCGCGGTATTGGGGAATCGCGAGGGCCCGGATTTAGCCGAGTTCAAAAAGATGGCCGAAGATTCAAGTCTCGCAATTATTATCGATTGCCGCACCTGTGAGGAACTCGAAGGGAAGCCCTTGAAGCAACTCGCCGGGATGGCCCTGGAAGGCGGCGGTCAGGAAGACGCCGAACGGGCGTTTCGAAGCCACTTCAAGAGCCTTAACGCGACGCACATATACTACTTTTTGCTGCATGCTTTTCGAGCGCCGAGTCCTATGGTTTGCGCGTCTTACTGCGATGGTCCAAACACTGCTTTTTGGATGGTGCCCTTTCATTAAGCCTGCTTATTGACCCGCCAACCTTTCGTCTGAAACAACTGGGCCTGATCGCGTTGTGGCCGGACGGGGCTCGACCGGTGCATCCTGAAGGCGAAAGCCTCTGCGAGAGTCGGATGCGGGAAATCCGCACGTCCGGTTCGACGAGGGGAGGGGAAGTGGGGCTTCCACCTCGCTTCCCCTCCTACTCCTCCCTTTGATGTATGCGCCACTCGTGCGATATTTATGGCAGTCAACTTTGGCGTTGACCTCACTCATGCCATTCGGTAACCACTTGGCCCGTCGTTGTATCCAACGTAATCCTGGGGGCCTGATGGTCGAAGTCAAAGAACCCGAACAGCGATCCCGCCTTCACATCGTTAGAATCTCCACCGATAGGGGGCAGCTTCCAATTGTCCTCGATAAATCGAATAATCGACGACTGGTCCGTCATTCGATGGTCGATGTAATTGGATTTGGCATACTTGGAAATCACAATCAGGGGCAGGCGTGGCCCATAACCGCAGCGGCCGGGGGCGCCACCTTCAGGAGTCGTTCCGCAGGCGCCGGGGGCGCTAAGGTAGTCGTCGTTGGGACTGCTGGACTGGTTGACGACGGTGTCCATCTGGTGGTCGTACCAGCCATCGGAATCGTCGTAGGTGATGATAATCGCGGTGTCGTCCCAGTACTTGCTGTTCTGGATCGCGTTCACCGCAGTAGCCAGCCACGTCTGTTCGTCCAGGGGAGTCGAGTTTCCAGGGTGGCCGTTTTGGAACTTCTTGGCCTTCACGAAGGAGACGGAAGGCAAGTTGTCGTTGGTGATCGCCGTGAGAAACAGACTGAGGTCGTACTGGTGATTGGCTTGGTCGGTATAGCCAACTGGACCGGTGGGCGGCAGGTGGTGCGGGTTGGCCGTATTGATGTTATAGGCGAAGCCGTTGTGGTGCGAAACGTAATCGGTAACGTTGGAGAGACCGGTGGCGGGATCACTGGACGTCGAGGCGCAAGCCGCTCTTGACCCCGGCACAGCAGGGTTCCATGGAGTGGTGGGCTTGAATCCTCCTTGGAACCATCCCCAAGTGATGTTCTTAGCGTTCAGCAGAATCCCAATATTGGGGTCGGTGGTCGTTCCGTTCGAGGTGGCAGACCCACAATCGTCATAGCCGGCATCGATGTCGCCGATGAGGGTGCCCGTCTTCGAGCCGCCAGCCATGGTCCCCGACAGCGAACTCGTGTTAGCCGTGAAGTTGGTGGTTGATCCCGCCACCAGGTTCAGCACCCCGACGGTCGAGGGACCGAACATCGTGCCATAAAAGTTGTCGCTCATGGCGTAGTGCTGTGCCCAGTTCCACATGGCGGTCACGCTGTTGCCGTCGTAATAGCCCATCACAATCCCTGGGCCGGTGGTTACGTCAGTGCAACTGGTTCCCGCGGTCCCGGTATTCTGGACAAACGCGTCCATGAGCCCGTGATCAAAGGCTTTTTGCTCGGGAGTGTAATCATGGTTTTGATCGGTGGTGAGAGGGCAAGTGCGATCCAATCGAAACGGCTGGGTCGAGTTCGGATTGGAGTCGAGCAGGCCGCCGCTCAAAAGATTGTTGGCCCGCGGCGTGTGCGGGTCGGCATGGAATTCCGGCTCACTCATTGGATTCGTCGCGTACGGATACGTCCCAAAGTAGTGGTCGAAGGAAATGTTCTCTTGAAACAACACCACGACGTGTTTGATCGGTGTCGCGGTCGGGCTGCGTCCCCAGGCGTCTTGCCCCCGATAGGTCTTCGGCAAAGCCACGGCCAGAGCCATAGCCGCAAACAGCATCACCAGATGGCGAGGGTACTTTTGGATCATGGATTCTCCTTGTTTTGGATTCTCATGGCGCGCCCACGTGTCTGCCCCGAACAGAATCGCTTCACGGCATGATGTGCTGCTGGGAGAAGAAATGGTACGCCCTGAGGACATTAGTCTAATATTATTCCTATTAAGATATCGTCAACCTTCTGTTAATTCATGATTAAAAGCCTCCGCCAGCGGCAACCGGCGGGCGCGCGGGATCCCCTTGGGGGAGAACGCGAATCGTGCCCATCATGCCGCCGTCTTCATGTTCCAGCAGATGACAGTGATAGAGGAAAGTCCCCACGATATCCGGGTCGCGAAAATCCATGCGCAGCTTAACCCTCGGGTACTGGCGGCTCTTGCCATCCCAATACGTCACATTGACGGTATCGCGCAGAAACGGTTCATCCACCGGAACTCCATTCCATTCCAGCAGAATGAAGTGAGTCTGATGGATGTGGAAGGCATGGACTTCCCGCGTCCGATTCTCAATGACCCAGTCCTCCACATCCCCCTGGCGCACCGTAATATTGGGGTTGGGGGCGCCGGCATCGAACGGGGCGGGAGTTTGCCCGTCGACGGTGATGTAGAAAACGGTCGGGCTCGCGGGGTTCGCGGGATCTTGCGCCTTCTCCGAGAAGTACAACTTTCTTTCGCCCACCGGCCTCACATCGCCCAGCCACACGGAATGCGGTGGGGGTAAGTGCTTAGGCGCTGCCTCCAGCCTCCGGTAAGGTTCAGGCGCATCGGGCGTGGCCACGAGGGTTGCCAGAGGTCGCGAGGGATCGTTTTCGCCGGCCGGCCCAGTATCGAAATTCCCGGTGACGAAGCTGGCGCTCCCTCCCGGGGGGGGCCCCTTCACAATGAATTCCACGCGGCCGGCGGGAGGCAGCATGATGTGGCTTTCCCAAATGATGCGATTGCCGGCCATGCCGTGCTCGTTGATGGGACTTCCGTCCAGCGACACCACCCCGAGAGGTTGAGGGGTGGTGTTCAGCAGCACTTTCAGGTTCAGATAGGTGATCGCCGAAGCATTTAAGACCCGCCAGAGTTGCCGCTCCGACGGCTTGATGGGAATCACCGCCGGGGCATATTCGGGAAAGGCCACCGGGACGAAATTGATCGAGAGGTCCTTCGCCGGCTTGCCGCCATCTGTGCCCGTGTTCAGGATGTCGCCCTCATTGTCACGCAGAACCGTGGCATGAGGTTGGTTGGCGGCACCCAAGGGTTGGGCATCCGGGTTCAGCAAGTCTTGGTCGCGGATTACGAAGACGCGCTCCGGCAATCCCGCAAGTTGCAAATTGGCGCGCTCAATCCCTTCCACAATCATTGCTCCGGAAGCCCCTCCCAGCACTTGGGCGCTGGTGAACCCATGAACGTGGGGGTGGTACCAATACAAACCCGGAGCCTCCTCCGAGGGGATTCGGAAACGGTACTCAAAGGGCGGATCGTGCGGCGGGATGAGTGTTGTTAGCACGTCGTCCTGGTGGCAGACCGGCGGAATGGTCAGCCCATGGAAATGCAGGTTGGTGGAAAGGGAAGTCATTTCTCCGCCCGCACACGCGCCCGGCATCGGGTGCGTGTGAGCGCCCATGGAACCACCCATTATGGACGGGGGGGGTAAGGGCAGCGTAAGTTCATTTTTTAGATTGAGGATCAGGAGATCGCCGGGCTTCAAGCGCAGCAGAGGCGCTTCTCCGCCACCGGCGTCAACGTAGCAATAACGCATCTGCCCGCGCTCATCGACGTAGTTTCGGTAGGCAAGCTGAACCTTCAGAACTCCATCATGGCTCTGAAGAGCCTCGGGTTCGGGGACCACGCTGCCGGCGGCGGGACGAGGGCAAGGCTCCAGTTGGGGTTTCTGCGCCCTTGCGCAATTCGTGGAGATGCCCGCTGCGGCCGCTGCGCACAGCAAAACGCGGATCGACGCCATCGCCATCCTGTTTACGTACAATCCGAACACTCTCTTCCCATGGGTGGGTGAAATCTGCCCTGAATCCAGTGCTTCTGTCCGAGAAGAGAGGATTCTCTGCGACCGCCATGCCGGGTCTCATGAAGATCAGATGAAGATTTGATTACAGAATTGCTCGGACCAGTTCCTCCCTTTAGCCGGCATATCTCACCACGCTTGAACGGGGGTTGCCGGAAAGGCGGGGCTAAACAGGCTGCGGAAAAACCCATAGAGTTTCCGTGCCCTGTAAGGGCACAAGTTAATAGCCGGGGGCGACGCCCCCGGAAAGCCTGGCGTTCAACTCCCGACCCTGAAGGGGTTGCATTACCCCAGGCCGGTGAACGCAAGACGGGAGTGACTCCGTCAGGATTCGACCCTTTCAGGGTCGGACTTGGTTGGGGGGCGCGTCTTCCGGGGGCGTTGCCCCCGGCTACTTAATGGATCCCCTGTGGGGGTCAGGGACGGACAGAGCCAACGGGTTTTTCCGCAGCTTGTAAAGCCCATCCCTTTCCCTATCCGTGGTGAGAAATCCGGGTCAGGAATGATCTTCACGCCGCACCAACTTCGCTCGTAGGGTTGCAGGACATTTGTCATCTGCGGTTTTTCGGGATTTAACCTGGTTGCAATGTAGACCCCCTATCTTCAGCGCGGCCATTCGGTAGGGCTGGTGGCCGGATCACAAAACATCAAGGATTATGAGGAGGTTCTGGATGCGCAAAGTCCTTTCAGGCGCCGTATTAGTGTTCATTGCTTTGGTGTTAACTTCGCCCGTCAGCAGGGGACAAGGCTGGCAGCGCAGCGCCTCCTTCTTTCCCACAACGACCCCGATCAAGTATCTCATTGTGATATTTGATGAAAACATATCCTTCGATCACTATTTCGGAACGTACCCGGCAGCCTTCAACCCGCCGGGGGAGCCTTCGTTTGTGGCTCGGCCGGGCACACCCGCCGTCAATGGATTAACCTCCACTTTGCTCCAGAACAATCCCAACAATCCAAATCCAGAACCTGGCTCTCCCGTACCTGCCGCCCCTTTCCGTCTCGACCGGTCAGAGGCGGTGACCTGTGACAACGACAATCACTACAAGGACGAACAAGAGGCTTACGATGGAGGATTGCTCAACAAGTTCGCCGAGATCCTCAGCGGCACGGGCACGGGTTGCACACCCAACCTGTCGATGGGCTATTACGACGGCAACACCGTCACGGCGATCTGGAATTACGCCCAACATTACGCGATGAGCGATAACTACTTCGCCTCCACTTTTGGGACCACGGTGATGGGGCACCAAAACCTGATTGCCGGACAAACGCACGGCGCAGCCCCCAATGTTTCCGGGAAGGTCGTCAATGGCAGCATTATTGCAAACATCGATCCGCTCGTAGCGCTTGACGACTGCGCGACCACAGGCACCACCAACATTGAAATGTCGGGCGCAAATATCGGGAACCTGCTCAATGCCAAAGGCGTGACTTGGGGATGGTTCTACGGAGATTGGATCCCGACCGGGTATTCAGGCGGAGTGGCTCAGTGCGTTGCCGAGTACGACTCACACTATGCTCCCTTTCAGTACTACTCCTCCACGGCCAATCCTCATCATTTGCCCCCTACTTCGGTTGCAGCCATCGGCCAAACCGATCAAGCGAACCATCAATACGGCATGACGGATTTCTGGAACGCGGTCGACAGAGGGAACATACCGGCCGTAAGCTTTATAAAGCCGCCCGCCAACCAGACAGGCCATCCGTCCACGTCCAGCCCCCTCTTGGAGCAGGAATTCCTCGTCGATACGATTAATCAGTTGCAAGCGACGCCCCATTGGCGGGAGATGGCGATTATCATTACCTATGACGATTCCGACGGCTGGTACGATCACGTCATGCCGCCCATCGTCAGTCAATCGAGCGATTCCGCCAACGACGCCTTGCTCGGCTCCCCCGGCCTCTGTGGAACAACTCCCGCCGGCGGCGCCAGCGACCGTTGCGGTTACGGCCCGCGCCTGCCATTGATCGTCATTTCCCCATTCGCCAAAGAAAACTTCGTCAGCCACTCACTCGCCGACCAAACTTCCATCACTCGCTTCGCCGAGGATAACTGGGGGCTTAGGCAGATCGGCAACGGGTCCTTTGACGCTATCGCCGGATCGCTCCTCGACGTGTTTGACTTTGTTCACGCGGGCGGCCCAGACCGCGACCGTACCCTGATCCTCGATCCCGACAGTGGCGATCCCGTTCAAGGCTACCGTTAGGGTCCTTGCCACACCTAATGCGGATTTCTTATCAAGCTTGGGTACTCGATGTGGGTTGCAGGAAGGGTGGGGTAACGGGCTGCGTAAGAACCGCCGGCACTGTCAATCTGAGTAGCCGCAGGCGACGAAGGGGTCTCGCCCTGCTTTGAAAATGCACAGAACGAGATCCTTCGCTCTCCCCATAATGAAGGCATTGGAGGGTTTTTCCGCAGCCTGTAACGTCGCGCCCTTTTAAACCCGTCGTAAGAAATCCGGGCCCAGGGTCCACGCCCGTTCCTCAACTTGCGTTAACTTTGTGGCGGCCGAGGTCAAGCGAGAGCTTTGGATGGAGGGCAGCGCATGAGCTACCGACTGTCCAAGGACCTTTCGTAGATGTGGTTGGAATGGCGTGCGAGGTTTCTGCGGTTCAGTCTCGGGATCGTAGACATTGAATTCACATTGCGGGGCTGGAAGTCGCGGCTGCGAAGCTTGGACGCTTTAATTTGATTTTCATGAGATATGCGGCGTAGCCGGAACGGGCGGGTCTTCATCTACGAGGTGGCGGCAAAAGCAATTGCCGATCGAGAGTTTTCGGCGGCAAGGAGCGGAAAGTCCGCCGGTATGTCCTCGACCGAGTCGCCCACCTCCAGGCTGGCGACTATCGTCCCAGCGTCACCGTTTGATTTGGGCCGAGTGCATCTGGACCACCTTGGTGTCTCGAAGAAAATGGCTCTAAAGGACGCCATATTTCATGTACACCTCACGAAGTGACTTACCTTCTTGGAGTTCATTGCGGGAGAGATTTTCCTTGCGTACTTTTTCCTGAGCTTGCACGAAAACTGCCTCATCAACCTCATTGGGCAGGACCACGATGCCGTCGAAGTCAGCAAAGATCAGGTTGCCAGGCTTTACCAGCACGTCGCCGCAACGGATGGGGACATCATAAGCCATCACCATTCCGCGTCCCATAGAATCGAGTGGCCGGATGCCACTATAGTACACGGGGAATCCCAGTTCGATGATGCGGTTACAGTCGCGAATCTGGCTGTCGCACACACAGCCCACCGCGCCGTTTCGTTGAGCCACGGTGCTCATCAGATCTCCCCAGGGTGCATTGGTTCCCGCGTAGTCGGTAGAATGCACCACTACGTCTCCGGGCTTTAGAGAATCCATCGCCTCGATCTCGAGTCCGTAAGGGTCCTCTTCCCGAACGTAGTCGGCATCCATCCATCGGATGGTCCGGGCGCGGCCCACGAAACCGCAATTTTTTCGATCGGGCAGCAAGGGGCGTAAGCGATGGTGCATGGCTTGGCGGCGATAACCCAGGCTATCCAGGATGTCGCAAACCGCGGCCACGTGCAGGTTTTCTCGAATGAACTTCCCGATCTCTACATCGCTAGATAACATAACGGACGCTCCCTGCTTGGCTCTTCAACCGGACGCCTATACGCCTTCTGGAATTCACCAAAACTGTTATCCGGATTTGTTGGACGTGCCGACCCAAAGGTCGGCGCTACAATGTTTCTCATCAACCGGCGAGAAGAATTACAATGAAAATCCTTCCTTATCATTCCGCCCGCATCTTGCCAGCCTTCCAGGCCTCCGCTGGCCGGGTCTCTTCGGACGCGAAGAACCCTCACGCCGGGGGAGGCAGCCCAAAGCCGAAACCCCCGCTGACGACGACCGACGAACCGGTCATAAATGATGCGTCATCGCTGGCCAGGAAAACTGCCACGCGGCCGACCTCCTCGGGTTGCCCAATCCGCCAGAGTGCGTGAAGCTTGCCGGCTGCGGCGCGGGCTTCGGCTGGATTCGGCTGGACTTCAAAGTATTCCCAAGCAAGCCCCGAATCGATGTATCCCGGACAAATGCAGTTGACCCGGATGCCGTCCCTGCCGTGATCAATCGCCATGGCCTTAGTCAAGGCGATAATGGCGCCCTTCGTGGCGCAATACCCTGCACATAGGGGCTCAACGAAAAAGCCGTTTACCGATGCCATGTTAACAATGCAACCTTTCGTATTCCTCAAATGGGGCATAAACATCTTTGAACAGAGGAATACTCCTCCCAGGTTGATGCCGATTTCACGGTTCCACTCCTCCACCGTAGTGTCTTCCACGGTTTTGTTAACCTGAATCGCGGCATTGTTAAAGAGCACATCGATCCGTCCGAAGGAGTGCAGGGTTTGCGCAACCAAAGCCTGCACGGATTCAGGCGCCGACACATCCGTTTTGACCGCGAGGGCCACGCCTCCGGCAGCTTCAATCTGCTTTACCGTCTCTTGCGCCCCCGCCATATTGATGTCCGCAACAACCACCTGGGCGCCTTCCTTGGCAAACTCCCTGGCGCTGGCACGACCGATGCCGGAGGCGGACCCGGTAATCACGGAAACTCGATCCGAAAGTTTCATGCTATACCTCTTCTTGGTAAGACGTGATAAAGATATATCTCAAATTTCCTCAGAGCGAGACATAAGTTGTAGCGGCGCTCGGAGCGTGCCCGACGCAGGAAGTGAACGCCCAACCGCGGTTAAATGCCACCGCTCCAGGTCAACGCGCAATAACCTATGCTACTATCTATCGCTACCCCTCACCGCAACCGCCCTAGAGCCTCTTTCCAGGTTTCGGGCTGGTGGTACACGGTGGCGCGAATTTCCACGGAAAACTCTTCGCCGGCCTTCAGGCACCGGCTGGTCTTTTGTTCGTATGCTTGCGCCAGATTTACCGGAGCACCGGTCCAGGGCTCGATGATGGCGTGATGCAGGCCGCGCCACCCGCCGTAGTTCAGCCAAAGCCACAGGGACGGGCATTGGTCGAGGGGAAATTTCAAAAGAAAGCCCTCTCCGGAAGAGGAGTCCTCAATAGCATACCATCCGTCTTCGAGATCGACGGCGTAATGACCAAAGCAGAGATTGGCTCCGATGCCTCGGAGCTTGTTCATTTCCAACCGGCCGCCCGCTGCTTCCAGGATCGGCCAGTCATACCGCTGGCCAGCTTGCCCCCAGTCGGGCTGGTTGCACTGTGCCACAATCCCGTGCTTGGCGGGGATGCGCAGAATTGTGTCCTCGGTGATCGCCACCGCGGGGTGTGTGCCCCAAAGAAAGTCCACACTCATCGGTCCCAGATTCGTGATTTGGTAGCGCATCCGGACAACCGGAGCGCGCCCCTCCACGGTCACGGTTTTCACTGCACGCACAGGACTGATCGGCCCGAAGGCGGAAAATTGCGCCACGGCGCCGCTGGCGGGCTGGCGGGTGGAGTCCACCTTCCAGCGGAGCGAGCGCAATTCTCCCAAGTCCGGGTAGCGCTGGTTGCGAAAAACACACGCATCGCAAGTGGGAAAGGCGTCGTCCCAACCCCCGCACCAGTAATTGTCGAACTCTCCCTCAATGGGATAAACCTGCGGCGCGATCCTCGGATTGTGCCACAGGATGTTCCGGCCCGTAGGTTTCCAGATCAGATCGTAAATCTTGGCCCCAACCTCGGGAAGCACGCGGACCTTCAACCAACGGTTGTCGAGGTCAACCGTGGCTAAGGCCCCGAGCCTTCCCCTACGGTGAGAGCGTATCGACACATCCAACCTCAATTCCGGTGCCCCTTAATCATTCGCAGGGGCGGTAGTTCCGCCCGTGTCGGGAGCTCCCGCGGGTGTCTCCTCCCCGTAAGAAAGAGCGGCGGTCGCCACCAGCGCCAGAATGATTCCTGCCAATTCCCGGTGCGAGATTTTTTCGTGCAGGAAGGGAACCGCCAGGGCAACGGTGACCACCGGGTACAGGGCGATCAGAGGAGTGACCACGGAGGCTTTACCCCCATGGTGGAAGGCCGCCATGCTGGTCAATACCCCCAACCCATTAAGAGCGCCGCCCAGGATGGCCAGGAACCAGGCCATCGCTGGGATTTTCCAGTCTAGCGGTTGAAATATCAGAATCACCACGGCGATGGGAACAAAGGCCGCCGAAAACAAAATGAGAGAAAATTCAACGGAAATATAGTTCGTCGCCAGCTTCTGGGTAAGCCCGGTAAAGCCCCACAGGACCAGCGTCAATAATGCGTAGCTCATCCAAATTGGCAAGAGGCAATCTCCCCTACGGCCCAGAGCTTTCGTGCAAGCCTAGCCCGTGGTGAACAGTAGAATGGCAATAATGGCCAGCCCTATCCCTGCGACCTGCACCCTATTCAGCTTCTCTCGCAATAAGGGTATGGCCGCTACTACCGTAAATAGCGGATAGAGTCCCGTAGTCGGGAGCACCGTGGATGCCTTTCCACCGTGGCTCAAAGCCTCAAACATGGTCACGTTGCCGATCCCACTCAGAATCCCGGTGATGAAAGCAAAGGTTCCCCCGCGCCAGCGATCCCGCCCCGCCCAAGCCAGTTTGGAACGCGCCATGATAAAAACCAGGGGAATCAATCCTAGCGTGAAAACCACCTGATTGACCATGGGCGACATCATATTCATGGAAACTTTGGAAACGACTCCCCAGGCGCCCCAGAACAGGGTGGTCAGGATGCTGTACCAGAGCCATTTGGGCATTGGGTGGACTCTCTTCTGTGGCATGGCCAGCTTGGCCATTACTTGACACGGTCGGGACGCCCGGGCCACGTATTGAAGTAAAAGTCGGCGGCCCCTTCCTTTGTCAGGGCAGGCTCCGACCGCCACTACAAAAAACCAAACTGAAGCGCTACTCATTTCCGGACGGAATAAGTCTTCACCGTCTCGGGGTTGATCTCAATCCCCAGACCCGGTTTTGTCGGGACCGGGACACGGCCTTTCACGGCCCGGAAAGGTGTGGTCAGCAGTTCCCGGCGCAAGGCAGAATCCGTTACGGAAAACTCCAAAAAAGCGGAGTTGGGAATGGCAGCGATAAGATGTAGGCACGCTGCCACCAGAACCCCGGTGCGGAAAGCGTGCGGCACTAACAGTCGATTGGCTTCGTGCGCCATGTAGGCGATACGCTTCGCTTCCGTCAGCCCCCCCACGCGGGAAATGTCCGGCTGGATGACGTCCAGGCACGCTTCCCAGATCAACTGGCGAAAAGTCCAACGCCCCGTGTCTTGCTCGCCGGCCGCGATGCGCAAGGAGGTTGATCCGCACAACCGCTGGTAGCCCTCGATATCCTCAGGGGGCAGTGGCTCTTCCATCCAATAAATCCCAATGTCCTCGAACTCCCGGGCGGCCTGCATAGCCATTTTCAAAGTGTACCCGTGCCCAATATCGATCATCACCTCCACGTCACGGCCGGCAGCCTCCTTCGCCGCGGCCGCCAACTCGACGTCTCTTCGCACTTCAGTTCCCAGAGGGCCGTAACCGAACTTCACTGCCGTAAAGCCCTCCGCCACATACCGATGAACAGCTTCCCGGACTTCCACGACGCTTTCCGGCATCAACATGCTGGCGTAGGCGCGCACGTCGGAGCAGTAGCTTCCGCCTAGCAGTTTGTGCACCGGTTTTCCGACCGCCTTCCCCAGGATGTCCCACAGGGCCATGTCGACGCCACTCATGGCGTGCATCACCACCCCCAGGCGGCCGTAATAATTCGTGCGGCGATACATGAGCTGCCAGATCTGCTCGATATCGAAGGGATCTTGTCCAATCAAGATCTCGCGGAGACCGTAACAAGTGCCGTGCGACATCTCGGCATCGATAACAGCCTTCCCCACTTCCGGGGAAGTATCGACCTCACCATATCCGACAATTCCCTCATCGGTCTCAATTCGGATTAGCAGATCGTCCTGGGTGCCATCGGCAACGGCTTGCCGCACGGGGAGGCGTAAAATGATTCCTTCAACGTTGGTAATTCTCATGAAATGATGCTTTCATCACCGAAGTTTAATATTAGCGCGATAGTTAAGTTTGCCTTGGATCCCGAGGTTGACGCAATAGAGCTGGCCGCCAAAATTGCCGGAAACCGCGTCGTACGACTTAGGCATCACCGGCGAAGGCCACGATTTGCCGGCGGAAGTCACAAAAATATCATTTAAGTCTTTCCCACCGAAAGCAACTGAAGAAACCTGCTTAGCCGGAAAACTGATTCGGCGCTCCACTTTGCCTTCGGGGTCGTAGCGCACCACGGAACTGCCATACCATTGAGCCGACCAGAGGAACCCTTCGACGTCGACGGTAAGGCCATCCGGCACTCCCTCGTCAACCGGCACTTGAACTAAGACATGACGGTTGCGGAGGCCGCCCGTGCGCCGATCGTAGTCGTATGCATAGATTCGCCGGGCCACTGAGTCAGTAAAATAAAGGATCGTCTCGTCAGGCGAAAAAGCCAGACCGTTGGGCAAATCAAAACCGTCGTCGGCCACACGGGCCGTCCCGTCGGTATCGACGCAAATGAGTTTGCCGGATTCATACTCATGGTTGGGGTCATAGAAATTGGATCCAGCGAAGAAGCGTCCTTCCGGGTCAGCAATTGAATCGTTCATCTGGCATTTGGAGTTCTCGACCTGATCGGCGATTAATCGAAGATCGTCGGCCCCATCCCATAGCCAAATCCCACGGCTGTTGGCAATGACAAAGCCGCCATGGCGATTCAAAGAGTAGCCGGATATCTCCAGCCCTTGCTTGACAATTTCATGCTTGTCGGAGGCCTGATGGTAGCGAAAAAACTTTTGGCCTTCGATGTCCGTCCAATAAAGGTAGCCGGTATCGGGATCCCAGACGGGGCCTTCACCGCATAGGTCGCCATAGTCCGCAATAACTCTAATTTGACTCATATCTCGAATGCTGCGCCCCCTGGGAAGAGATTCTGTTTGCTACAGCGGCGCTCGGAGCCTGCCCTGGCGCAGGGAGGGAGCGCCGGAATTTATCGAATCAATAGTCAGCGGTCATAGACCGCCACTCTCAAAGGACCGAACGCTATCACCTGACTTTACTTGTCCGTGACATTAACCATGGTACAAGTATAGAATCTGCTTTGAACACGCGCGCAAGTCAAGACCGATTCTGGCACGACAGGCATCTCTGTTCAATGGGTTGAACACTTTCACGGGAATATCGATTGTGGCTGGCCAAATGGGCTATTTACTGCCGTCCGCTGACCGGGTTATCAGTGTGCTTGAATTCCTGGCGCAGTCCAAAAGGGGCTTTTCCGTCTCGGAGATTAGCCGGAATCTTGCCCTTCCCAAGAGTTCGACCTTCCTGGTTCTAGGTACCTTAGTGAACAGGGGATATCTGCAAAAGAACGCTGAGACCGGAAAGTACTATTTCGGCGTCAATCTCGTCAAGCTCAGTCGCAAGGTGCTCGAAAATTTAGATTTGCGTGATATTGCCAAACCTTCCCTCAACTCCTTGATGAAGAAAACCGGGCTTACGACCCACCTCGCCGTCCTGGCGGACAACACGGCTGTTCTTATTGATCGCGCTTGCCCTCGCGGATCGAGCGTTGGCGCCGACTGGATTGGCCGCACCCTTGATATCAATTGCACGGGAGTGGGAAAAGCTCTTGTAGCCTTTCTCTCCGAGGACCAGTTTAACCAATTGATCAGGTCCAAGACCTTTGCCCGGCACAACGACAATACCATTGTCACAATCAGGGGCTTGAAACGCGAGCTCGCCCGGGTGCGGGAACTGGGTTATGCCCTGGATGATGAAGAGGACGAAATTGGGCTGCGTTGTATTGGGGCTCCCATTTTTGATGCTGAACAGAAAACGGTCGCTGCCCTCAGCGTTGCCGGAACCACCGACGACATTCCCCTGGACCGTGTCCGGACTCTGGCCGCCACGCTGAAACAAACCGCCGCCGAAATATCGCGGCGTCTTCAATCCATGCGGGTATGAAACCAACCGCCAGCGGCGCTAGATCTTGAGGGACGATAGTCGTAGGTTGCAGCGGCTGCCCGCATTACGATGCCGTTGACGGGTCCGCTTGCTGCGGATAACAGGCAAAAGACCTTGCTGCTCCCCCAATCAGCGTTGATTTCGTTTTTTGTTCAATCTATTGAACGAACTCCTCAATTCCCATCGCAATCCGCTTGACGATTCCCATCGGCATTGTATCCTCGGGAATGTTCTGGAAGACTCACTCGGGCGAGTCATCCGTTCAGGCGCATCTGCCATAGTGAGACTGCGACATGTTTGGTTCGAGGGTTTCTTGTTTGCCAGGACATTGGGCTGCCTTTCAATTTGAACCCGCTGTCTGGGGCCCGGAAAATCAAGAATCTGGAGGAAACAATGAGTCACTCAAAGACGGTCATGCCGGGCAGAAGTTAGACCGAAGCGACAACGCTTCACCCCCCGAACACTCGACTCCAGATTTCGCTACCGGTACTCACCTTGGCACTGGTTTTCGTCCAAGGCAGTTAGGCAAGTATCCTCGGGACCATCTCTGGTATCGTAAAGGACCCGGGCGGGGCAGTGATCCCGGTGGCCAGCGAGGGGGCGTTGAATACACGGACAGGGTGTGGCAAGCCGCCGGCACCGGCGCGAGCGATTTTTGCTCGATCCCGGAGCAGGCGATGGGCGATTACAAAGTTAGAGTCGGAAGAACTGGCTTCCGGTCGCACGAGCAAACCGGTCTGGTGATCGACGTCAATACCGGGCTGTGTGTCGATGCCATGCTTGTGGTGGGCACGGTTTCGTAAGCGGTGACCGTCTCGATCACCGCCTAGCAGGTGGACAAAGCGAGTACCCAGCAGGTCGAGGTGATGGTCGGCAAGGACATGACGAGCCTTTCCCTGGACGGTTGCCGTTACGCGGATCTTCTGGCGCCTCAACCGGGGGTCGGCCCATAGCGAGTACACTACTCATGCCAATCCGGCCAGTTCGGCACGGCCAATCGACGGTCCTTTACGGGTCAGGCTGGAAAGATTTTGACATGGCGTTGGTAAAATATCTTCGTCTGACGGAATCGCGGGGTTTAGAATTTTGAGTGGAGTGCTTCAATATCTTCAATCATGTTCAGTTCATGACACCGAATGGGAACATTGACAACGGAACTTTTGGGCTGGTCACCGGGGCGTATGCGCCTCGCATCGGGCAGTTGGGACTGAAGTTATTCTTTTGATTTCGGTTAAGGTGCGTTCGAGGAAGACTCCGGAAGAGAGGCTGCGAAAATGAAAATCAGGCGAATCCAGGGGGGGCAGCAATTCCTGGTTCCTCTTATTTTGTGCGGATTCAATTTGCTGACCGCACACCCCTTCTATGGGCAATCGCTGGCAAGACCGGAGCCGTCTGATTGGTTTTCGGGCGATGCCCACGTCCATCGGGGTATTGGCTGCGGTCGCGCCAATGAAAAGGAAATGCTCACCTCGCAGCAGCTTCTGGAGATGATGAAGACGAATAATTTGGCCGTCATTTCCGTGCTCGGCGATATCGGAAATGGCGAAATCAAGTATGCCGAGAAAGATATTCCCCTCATGACCGGAAAGGACGATCCGGTATCGACCCCCGATCACATCGTGCATTGGGACGCCGAGTGGCACTACGATCCCCAAGGCGTCACGTTTGAAAGAAAGGTTATCGGTGGCCACTTAATCCTTCTGGGGTTGAAACAGGGCGGACAGCCATTCGCACAATATACCTACCCGATTTTCGAATGGGCGAAAGACCGCGGCGCGATTGGCGGGTACGCGCACATGCAGTATTTGCCTTTCGGCTTCTATCCGCCGCCCGACGGCATCCCCCAGTCGCTTGACTGCTGTGCGCCGCTGGAATACCCGGTGGAAACCGCGCTGGGAAGCTCCTCGTTCTTGATGGAGGACGTGCACGGAAGTGACTCAGCGATTCAGGCTTATTATCGAATCTTGAACTGCGGATTCCGGCCGGGCCTTATGGCCAGCACCGATTATTCGTGCAATTATCTCGAGCCCCTTGGGACGCTCCTGACCTACGTGCGGATTCCCGGCGGCAAGCTGACATACGACAAATGGATTGACGGCATAGCGCGGGGGCGAACCGTGGTTTCGCGAAACGCCCACAACGAATTCCTGGATCTAAAAGTAAACGATATGGCGCAGCCCGGCGATGAGGTCCCCCTCGCAGGGAAGGGACCGGTGCGGGTACGGGTGGAGTGGCGGTCCCTCCAGAACGCGGTGGGCAGAATTGAGTTGATCCAGAATGGATCCGTGGTGGGTTCCCAAACTGCCGAGGTAACTCCCGGTTCACCGGCGGTTTTCGAGACCACGCTCGACTTTCGGCAGAGTGGGTGGCTCGCGGCCCGGCGGATGGACTGGCAAAGTGGTCACCAGACTCATACCGCGGCGGTTTTCGTCGTTGTCAACCGACAACCCATCCGCGCCAGCGCCAATGATGCGGAATTCTTCGTAAAATGGATCGACAACCTGATCCAGCAGACCTCAGCGGGCGGAGCATGGAGCACCTATCTCTCCCATGACCGAGATGCAGCTCAAACTCGCTATCGAAAAGCCAGGGCGATATTTGAAGAAATAGTTCGCGAAGCACAAAGCCAGGCCGCGTCCAATCCATGAAGACGAAGCGGTGGCACGTTAAAGCGGTTCCGATTGGAACCAAGAAAGGGCAGCGGCGTCCATTAGCAACCTCGCGGGTGTTCGGCGCGTTTTCAAAGAGGGAGAAAAAATGAAGAAGGACATAACTCGTCGTGAACTGCTGGAGCAAATCGGCCAAATGACGCTGGCTGCCAGCCTTTCCGCCCTCCCCATGGGCGCGGAAGAGTCACCCGTTTTTTGCGGCCACAAGGTGATTTTAGACGATCAGAACAAGATCATTCCGTGGTCTGTGCCGGTTCAGAATGCTTACCACCACTTTCTCCGCTTGCGCTGGGACTTCATTAAGACCAAAGTGCCCAATTGCCCCGGCCCGCCTCCCCGATCGTCGTATCCGCAGTATTACTTCTATTGTGCGTATTGGGATAAGGATGGAGAACTCGACCCGGACACCTGGATGAACGATGTGGCAGAGAAAATCCCCAATTGGTTCGAATCGGCGCGATTATATTATGCCTACACGGGCGATTCCGCCATCATGAACATCGTAAAAAAACTCATGGACTACACGGTTGCTCATGGTACGAGCCCCTCCACCTTCGCCTGGCCGAATTTTCCCTATACCACGACGAACGCGGGTGACATGGAATTCCGCGGGTTTACAAGCTCCAAAAGATTTCTCCTGAACGAGACGCTTGTCGGTTACGCGGGGGATATGGGATTGGTGTATTATCGCATGTACCTCTACAGCGGTGACACGACTTACCTGGCTGCCGCCCTGAATGTGGCGAACAAGCTGGCCCTTGAGGTACGCCCCGGCACTTCCACCCAATCGGTCTGGCCTGACCGCGTGCTGATGGATAGCGGAAAGGTTACGTCTGAATACGGAGCGCACTGGGCCGGCTGTTACATGCTTCTTGACCAATTGATAACGTCGAACCGCGGCGATGTGAAAGCCTACGAGGATGCGCGTGAGAAGACCCGCAATTTCCTAATGCAATATCCCCTGAAGACGGGTTACTGGGCCGACGGGCATACGGATAACTCAGACTACGGCAACACCTACAAAAGCAATACGCCTGCCAGCAACTATGCTCTGGCTCTGTTCGATTATCCCGAATTGGATCCTGATTGGCGGACGGATGTTCCCAAGTTGATTAAGTGGACTGAAGATAATTTTATCTTTCGTTGCGCCCCTGGGGAGCCGGCGACTCAATGGGGAGCCCATATCGTGGGCGAACAGGATGGGTTTCTCCCCAAAATGGATTATCAAACCGCACGATACGCCGCGGAGTGCGCCCGGTGGTATGCGGTTTCGGGTGATGAAGCCTACAAGGAAAAAGCTTATCGATCTTTGAATTGGGTGACCTATTGCAATAAGCCGGATGGGGAAGCGATCGAAAGCCCGGTGAGCAAGCATATTTCCAACTGGTGGTCGGACTGCTACGGCGAGTGCCCCAGGATGTTTTACCCTGCATTCGCGGGGGTTCCCGAATGGGCGCCAGCAGGCGAAAACCATATTCTCTACTCGGACGCAGTGCTCAAGGATGTTTCCTACACTCCAAAGAAAGTCCAATACACTTCCACCCAGAGGCCAGGAATTGAATATCTGCGGCTGGCGTTTCGTCCCACTGGGATTACTCTTGCAGGTACCAGCCTCCCGTTGCGCGCTGACCTCGATGCCAAGGGCTACATTCTGCGAAGCCTCGGAAATGAAGATTATGCGGTGAATATCCGAAGGAAGGATGAAGGGCAGGTAATCATAGTGTGAGATTAATACCGCCGTGACCCCTCTCAGTATTCCATTCCGCAGGATTTGGCTGCGAGGCAGAGCTACGGTCCACATAGCTTACTGCGGGGAGTCCTTATCAGACCGCTTCGGCGCAGATGTACGGCCTAGAAGCTTAGATTCGTCAGCGAGCCGCTGCTGGACGTCCGGATCCCCGGGGCGTAACTGCCCAGCGGTTTGCAGATAAGCAAATGCCAAGTCATATTTCTTCTGACCTTCTTCGCGGTCGGCCAAGATCAGGGCTTCTTTGAACAGCAAATCCGCAGTGTCGTGATCCTGGGAGTTCAGAGCATGTGCGTGGCCGAGGACGCGATAGGCAGCCACATCCTCGCGCAGAGTGTAGAGCGTGGCCCCCAACAGAGCGTTGGATCCAAAAAAGTCAGGACGTAGCGCGACTGCCTTCTCCAGGGCGGCGCGCGCTTCCGGATAGCGTTTCAGCCGAAAGTAAGTCACGCCAAGGTCGTGCTGAATCTCAGAAGAATTCCGATCGAGGCGGCTGGCTTCCAGCAGCGGTTGCACCGCTTCCGCGTAATGCCCGTGCTGGCCGTATAGCATGCCGAGGGTAGTGAGCTTGTCCACATTGTTCCGATCAAAGAGCTGCTGACAAGCTGGCTGCGCTTCCTCCCACGGCTGGGTCTCGAGCAACTGGCTGCACACAACAGCCTGGCGGCAGCCCTCGTCGTAGCGCTGCCGCAACTGCGACGACAGTTCGAATTGCTTTTCGGCTTCCGCCTTCCGTCCCGTTTGCAGGTAGACTCGCGCCAGATGGTCGGGCACGCGATAATCGGACGGGTCTGCCTGCGCCGCTGCACGCAACCATTTTTCAGCCGGAGTGAATTCGCCTTGTTCGAGATAGGCTGTGGCAAGATAATAGGGAGTGTCGGGAAAGGGCGGCGCAGCCGTCAATCGGGAAAGCTTGCCGATCGCTGCGGCCGTGTCTCCGGCGCGGAGGTCAAGCCGGGCGAGATAGTACAACACGCGCGGGTCGTTCCCAGTCTCCTTCTGTAGATGCTCAAACTCCTCGCGCGAATTCTGCGTTTTCCCCATCGCGAACCAGCAGACGGCAAGTTGGTAGTGGGCGCGCACCAGTCCAGGTTTAAGCGCCAAGGCCTCCTGAAATTCCCTGGCGGCTTCCGCATACCTTTCATCCTTAACCAAGTCGTAACCGCGGCCGAGGTGCGATTCCGCCGTCTCTTCCGCCGACTCGGCATTATCCGCCTGAGCCGAAAACCCTCGCACTCCCACAGTTAGTTCCAGCCCCAGAAGAAAGGCAAAAGCGGCCGTAAGGACCCGGGAAGTCCCCGGCAGATTTTTCTCCATATCCTGATTCCCCGTGGGTCACCCAGATATCAAGACAACCAATTTATTACTACAACCAGGGCGTAAAAGGTGGGGCATGGATCCTCTGCCGTTCAATGATGGACAGGATTCCGGGACGGGTCAAAGTCCGGCTGTGGATCCTCCTGGGATAGCTTCGTCAATTCGATCTCGCGCCGAGCAGCCGCATTGGTAATTTCCGATTTCTTCTTGGCCAGTTCCTGGAACCTGGCCATCTCTACATCGGCTTCTTTTGAGCGGCCGAGTTGCCGATAAGCGTTGGCCAGGTGGTAGTGAACAGAGTCTTCCTCGGGAGCGAGGCGCTCCACCTGCTGAAACTGCTGGACCGCCTTCCCCGGCTCTTCCAAGCGTAACAACGCTCGTCCATAAGCCAGTCGAGCCTGCACCAAGTCAGGGTTCAGGTTTAAGGCCCGCTCCAGATAAGCGCACGCGGAGTGAGGATCCGCGCGCATGGCGATTTCACCCAGTTTCCACAAGGCCAGCGAATCATTGGCATTCAGTTTGAGCTCGCCTTGAAACTCCTGGATGGCGTCATCGGGCTTTCCGGAATTGGCGTATATGCTTCCCAGCGCATAATGAATACCCAACGCTACGGAATTGGTACGGAGGGCTTCTTTGTAAAAACGGGCAGCCGCGTCATCGTCGCCGCGGGTTTCGGCATCCTGCGCGAGTAAGAGGAACAACAGATAGGATTGGGGTGCGGCAGCGCCAAGCCGATCGAAGTCCCCCAACATAAGCTTCATGTGCGCAACCCCCAGGTTGTAGAGCACCGTGGGATCGTTGGGGCTGGATTTGACCAACTTCTCAAGCGTCTGGGCGGCGCCCTCATAATCGCGCATCTGAATCTGGGCTTTCCCCAGGTAGAGTTGCACGTTCTTATCGGCGGGGCTCAAGCGTAGAGCGGTTCGAAATGCCGTAACCGCGTTCCGCGGTTCGTACAATTCATAATAGGCGAGGCCCTGAACAAACCATCCCCCTGGCTCATTGGGAGCCAGCATCACGGCCTTTTCTAACACTTGGACAGCGTCGCGGTACTTATGTTCTGCCAGGTAAACGATCCCCAGGTTGTGATAGGCATTGGACATTTCTGGCGACTGGCGAATCAATTCCAAGTATTTCTTTTCCGCTTCGGGCAAATCCCCGCGGGCTTTTGCCGCCTGGGCATCCTTGAAGAGGTCTTGTGGCGTGTCCTGCCCGCGCGCTGGGGGCTGCGGAACAAGGCAGACCAGAACCAGCAATCTCGACAAAACGGCGATAAGCTCGAAGCTCCTGAAGGGCGCGCACCTCCCCAGGCGAAAGTCAGTGGGCATTAAAGACCCCAGGTTATCGAGACGTGGGGCGGTTTGAAGCAAAAGGGTCACGCCCCCCCCGAAGGGGAACAATATCATTAGCCGTTGGTGAAACCTACGGGAAGGAAACCCGGACCAGGGCATCGTCAAAGTCTAATGCGGTTGAAAGGGACCCCTCACCTGCCCTCCTCCGTCGGGCACCCTCTCCCCTTGGAGAGGGCTGTGATTTTGATTCCTCTCCCTCGCCCTTGGGGAGAGGGGGAACCGCAAGGCGGAGGATGAGGGGTTTCTTCGCGGGTGATGCATTCATGGCCATGGAGGTATCTGGCGCCCGCAACTTTGACGGAACCCTGAATTCCGGACCTCGCCCTTCATTCAGCCTTGGTTGACCTCCCCACCAGGGTAAAAACGGCCTCCGCGGGCAGTTTGATTTCCGCGTACCCGTCCCTCACCGGCACCGTCATCACTTTCTGGCAGTCTAATTCGCGAGTTGTTTCATAAAGGTCCCAGACTGCGGTTTCCCCGGCGGCGGTCGGCGGCAACTCGACTCGGAAGTTGTTCGGGCCGCCTTCTTTCACCCCCACCACCACCAGCGCATCCGGCGAGGGGCCCTGGAAGGCGGATATTGTCAGCCCGGGCGCTTCGGTCGTGGCCGCGATTCTTCGCCAACCGGGTCGGACGAAGTGGTAAAGCTGCCGCGTGGCGTAATAGCTCTTCTTGGGCGAATAAACGTGGCTGGCGCTGCGAAACAGCCCATAATAACAGAGCCGCCTTGCGCACTCTTCATAGTCGTCAAAAGCATCGAAAAAGAAGAGTGCCCTGGCGCCTTGATTGAGCGCCGTCAGGGCGCGCTGGTTGGCGCGTAGGGAAAAATTCTTCCATTGATTTTCAAAGGTCTTGTCCTGGTCGTTCAGATCGCCATATTCCGTAAGCCAGACGGGAACTTGAGAGTACTTGCTGGATTTAACGCGCTCAACCTGCTGGCCGATGGAATTTTCGCCGTAGGTGTGAAAGGTGAAAACGCCCACTTGTTTCATCAATTCTTCATCTTTCAGAATGGGATCGGTATAATCATTCGTGATTACGGCATTATCCGCCACGGCCAACCGGATGTCCCCCAGCCCTTCCTTCTTGAGCAGCCGCGCTACAGCGTCCAGAACCTTGGGAGCCTCGTCGGGATCGATTCTCGGACCTTCCGGCGGGTAGCAGTCGGTTTCGTTGAAGGGACTGAAGTACTCGAAGTCGAGATGCGCCTGGATGCGCGCGTACTCCACCATCGAGACCACTTCCTCGGCGAACTCGGGGTACATGGCGGGACTCAAGTGTCCCTGCCGGTCGGCGGGTACATTCTCCTGGCACACCTTGTGACGCGGTGGAGGTGCTTTGTCGTCGGTCATCCAGGCAGGGACTGGCCCCATCAGCGCCACCATCGGGCGGATGCCCCGGGAGTTCAGATAGCGCAGACCGTTCCAGCTCGCCTCAAAAATCGGAGTGGAGTAACGGTCGTTGTAGTACTCCCAATTCATGACGTTGGGGTCGTTGTTGTCATTGGTTTCCTCCCAGTTGCTGTATACCAGGTAAGCGACCACGCGGAACATCGTGACCCCCAGGTCGTCAATCAGCATGTCAAACATCGCCTTCTGATCGTTCCGGAAGTAGGGCCCGGTGTAATTCATGCCGAATCCCTGGATTTCCTGGTACTCCTGGTTGGGATTAATCTGGATCTTCGCGTTCCCTTGTTGATCCTGCGCGCGGGCCGGTGCGACTATCCACAAGATCGCCAATAACAGGAAGCAAGCTGTTCGGTTCTTAGTCATACGCTTCTCCTGAGTTACGACGAATGTTTGAGCTGACTTTAGATTTGAAGGCTTCGGGTCACTCCGCACAAAAGAACCGGCGGGGATTGTCCACCAGAATAGTATCAATCTCTCTCTGAGTAAATCCCGATTTCAAAAGCTTGGGAACAGCGTCCGTCATCATGTAGGCGTAAGTCCGCCGTCCGGCATCGGGATCGGCATCCGGCCGGTCAGCGCCTTCAAAGATCTTCTTTCCATTCTGCCAACGCCAGTTGCAGTCCATCGAGAAAAACATCCGGTTGATAAAACCCGCGTCGATGATCGCGCGCCAAAGAAAAACCAGGTCCCGCCACGGGGTATAAGTCTCCTGCCCGAAAGTGTCAAATTCCATGTACCCGCCGTCCTTGGCCATCGAAGTCAATTCCTCTACCAACTGTTCACGGGTCAGTTTGCCGTGCAGCCCCATATCCACGTGCGAGATGAAAACTCGCTGGGGATTAGCCCCGGTCTGAACTAGCAAATCGAACTGCTCGCGCGGCCCGGCGCCATCATGGGTAGCAATCGGCACACCGGTCGCTTTCTGAACCCGGGCCGCAGCGCGAAAGACCTTTCTCTCCCAGTCAGTGAGGGGACTCGATTCGCCCGCAATCTTCATAATTCCGGCTCGAATCTTTGTACCGCCGATGCCCTCAGTTACATCCCGGAGCATCAGGTCTTCCATCTTTTTTTCATCCTCCATTTCCGCCAACCGCTTGGGAATTTTGGCGCGCCGGTAGAAACCTGTAGAGGGAACAATCTTCACGCGCGTCCGCTGGGCGATCTGTTGATAGAGGTCAATGGGCCGGTGAGGAGTAAGGTCCACCAGGGTTTCAATCCCCACGCGGGCGGCGTCATTAAGAAGTGATACGGCGAACTCGACTGATTCCGCACGCTTGTCGTCCGGGATCGGCGTATACCCCTGATCATCGAGTCGCGGGCCACCGAACCAGAGGATATGCTCATGCATCAGGGTCCTTCCTAGCGAATTGCACCGGACAGGCCCCTTCATCGTCGAGACCATCATGGTTTTCGGCTGACTGGGTCCGGACAGGGCGGCGGCTAAAGGGGCAACACCGAGTTTAATGGACGGAAAGAAGAGGGCCGAACCGGCTAGACAGCCCTTGGCAAAAGTCCGCCGTGATATCCTTTTTGGGCTTTCTAACTTCTTAGCGGATTGGGGCATCCGGGGTTTGCTCATAGCGAGGCTTCCGAGGGCGTCCCATGGAAGAAACCCTCTAACCATCAAGGACAAGAGCAGTGTCTCTACACTGCCGGGGCCCCCGAGAGCTTTACCCTCTTGGGCATACCAAACCAAGGTTCGAATAACTAACATCGATACCCGTTTGGTTTGTTCGCGCGGCTGCCACCGCTTACCAATGCAACTTCATTGCGAATTCCATGGCCCGTGGATCGGTCTGGACATTCGTGATGCGACCAAAAGTGCAGCCATCCTGGTGAACCGCATCGGTACTCCCGTCGGGGAGGGGCGGCAAGCACCAGCCGGTGTTAGGGAGGCCGGGATTCTGATGGTTGAGGGCGTTAAACATCTCCCAGCGAAACTCGATATATTTGGCTTCCGATAAATGGAAATTCTTCGCGAGGGCGGAATCGATGTTCCAGAATCCGGGTGACCGCAGGCTGCCCATCCGCGGGCCCATGGTACCGTACAGGTAGGCCCGCGGATCGTTCGGATCGTAGTTGGCCCAGAAGCTCTGGTCGCTTCCGTACGCAGGCTCGAACGCCGCAGGGTTCATCCAATCGTTCACGCTGCGGCCCCCGGGGACCGCATTGGGATTGCCGATCAGATTACACCGGCTCGTAAGCTGGTCGGCGGGGCAGGTGATCCCCAGCGGCACGCCGCTCTCGGCATTGAAATTACCAGTCAGCTTCCAGCCGCCAACGATGCCGTTGACAATCCGGCTGGAACTCGCCAGGGCTTTGCCCTTTCCGAAAGGCAGCTCATAGCTGGCGGCGATGTTCAGCATCTGCGGCATGTCCTCCGCCCCCACGGCCCGGTCAACTTTCTTGTCGTCGGGGTTCTGGTAAGAACCGAAGAGCGCTCCCTGGAGGGCTCCGCCGCGTCCACCGATCTGTCCGTTGCGGGACCAGTGGAGGGGGTCCGTGACCAGCGTGAAGGGCTGCGACACGTCGGGATTTGCCATTGTCTTGCTCCACGTATAGGCGACGATGAAGTTCAGCCCGTGCGCGTATCGCTTCTGAACTTTGGCGTTGAGCCCACTGTAAGTGCTGGCGCCCTCGAATGCCGTCGAATCCTGAAGCGACTGTATTGCCCCATAGAACGGATAGGGCTTCAATAGGATGCTGAGGGGAAGAGTGACATTGCCATTGTTGTCCACTCCCGTAAGGCCCTGCTGCCCATAGACACTCGCCAACAGGGACGCTGTCTGCCCGGAGTAAAACTGGTTAATGGGAGCGTTGCCGTTCACAGCGGTCTTGTATTGAATGAGATCCGAAGTGTGAATGTAGTTGTAGTTTTTGAAACTCTCCCCCATCAGGTGTGTGCCGTGGGTCCCCACGTAACCCACACTCACCAGCATATTCCCCGGCAGTTCCCGCTGCACGTCCAGCGACCAGCTTTCAATCATAGGATCGTGGGAGGGTTTGTCAACAAACTCCACATAGCTGGTACCGAGGAACGGATCATAACTTTGAGCCGGGAATGAATTGGTATACGGCGGGTCTGACAGGGTTGCCTTGTTCGTGGTGGTATCACTCAAGGGCCACGCGATACACTGGCCGGCAAGTCCCCCGCACTGCGGATAGAAACTTCCGACCCAATCGAAGTTTTGCGCCCAGCCCTCCATATTGTTGGAAGATTGACCGGGAGCATTGAGGGAGTCGAAGGCATCCGTGTAAATGAGGTCGTATCCTCCCCGGATGACAGTTTTTCGATCAGAAAAGGGCGACCAGGAAAAGTTGATGCGAGGGGCAATGTCATCCTTGTTCGCGGGAGCGATGTTGCCCCCTTTGGGAAACCCCGGCTGGCCTTCATAGATGAGATCGCCGGGAAGTCCGGTGGTGGCGTTGGCGCAACCCAAGCAGAAATTGGACATGGGATGGTTGCGGATCTTGAAGAGCCCATTGATGTCGTAGCGAAGTCCGAAGTTCAAAGTGAAATTGGGCTTGATGCGAAAGTCATCCTGTGCAAAAAACGCCCAGTAACGGTAGCTGTTGTAGGGTTTATTTTGAATTCCCGTTATGGAAGCCCCGGGCGCACTGGAAACGGCGCCCAGCATGAACTGTTCCAGACCCTCGCCCCCCAAGCCCGAGGTCGGATCCTGGACCAACCCCCCGCTGAAATTGAAAGCGGTTGGATAGGGTCCATCGTAGGCAGAATGCTCGAGGCGGTAGGTCACCCCAGCCTTAAAGGTATGCTTTCCCGCTACCTTTGTGATGTTGTCAAGAAGATTATAGGACTCGGCCATGGTGATCATGTTAACCCACTGAGTAGGGCCGAAGGTGATGGACTCACCTCCAGGGACTGACATACTCCAGTTGGGAGTGGGGCTTTGGGGGTCATGCGGGATCTGAAGGGGCGCGAGAATTTGCTCCACTCCGGACTCGTCGGTAATACTGTTCGGATACGGTTGATTCGGGTGCGAATTGAGAAATTGACGCGTAAAACTCACGCGGAATTCGTTGACGAGCGTGGGGGCGAAGGTGTAAGTGTTGCCAAAACCGATGTTGGTGTTCGCAAAGTCCACAGGAAATTGTCCGCCCCATCCCGTGGCGTCATTGGGGAATGTCGCCCCTGTCCACGGAACCCGGTAATTGTTATATTTACCAGGGCTGAAAAGGACTTCGGCAAAATAACTGCTCTTCTCGCTCCATCGGTGGTCGATTTTGATGGAGAAGTTCTCGGGATCCTGGCTGCTGCCTACGGTCCCCAAATAGTTGTCGCAGATTCGTGTCAGGCCGCCACTCGCCAACGGACAACCGCTTAAGGGGTCCAGGTAATTCGGCAAGGGGAACGATTTGATGAAGAACATCGCTGTGGGGTCGAGCATATTCGTAGGAATCTGGGTGCTGAAATTGCATGAACTCCCGCCCGCTTCTACAGAGCTATTCAGACAACCACTTGCACCGAAGGGATTTCCCGTAGCCGGCGTCCCGAAGGCCGTGCGCTGGAAAAGACCCGTCGAGGGGTCAGGCCCCACCGTACTGTAAGGGTTCCACAACCCATTGGTCACCACGTTGGGGTCTTCGCTGAAATCCCCCGTCCGCTCCAGGGCGGTGGGCACGCTGAAGGCTTTCTGGCCCAGCAAATGCAAGATCGTGAAGTCGCCAGAGAAGAAGAAAAACGTACGATTTTTTCCGTCGTAAATGTGGGGAAGGATGATGGGGCCTCCCAGGGACCCACCGAAATTGTTGAACCGAAGTTGCCGGTCCTTGATGATGTTTCCTAACGCATCGATGGAAGTGAAGGGGTTGCGCGCGTTGGTAGCGTCGTTGCGGACATATTCATAAACGTTGCCATGCAGCGCATTGGTTCCGGACTTTAGAACCACATTGAAGACGCCTCCCCCGGTGCGGCCGTATTCGGCGCTTAAGGACGTGGTTACGGCCTGAAATTCCTGGACGGCATCTGGGGATGGGTTGACCGCGGCATTCTCCGCAAAGCCGGAAAGATTCAGGTTCCCGTCCAGATACCAGGCATTATCCCCCCCTTGTCCGCCATTCACGGCGATGTCGGAGCCGATCAGGTGCGTAGGGTCAGGAAAAGTCCCGAATTGGCTATTGAACCCGAAGTTGCTTCCGGGCGGACCGCCCACTTGGGCTGCGCCGGGAATGAGGAAAACCAATTGCTGGATGTCGCGGCCCTGAAGAGGTAGTTCCTCCACCGTGCGGTCAGAAAGTGTTGTGCTGAAATTGGATGGTGCGGTTTCAACTAAGGCCGCCGCGGCATTGACTTCCACGGATTGAAGCGCTGCTCCCAGCACCAGTGAGGTGTCCACTCGCATCGCTTGGCCCGCAAACAAATCGATATTGGAGATGTCAACCGGCCGGAATCCGGCGGTTTCAAAGTGGACCTTGTATTTTCCGGGAACAAGGTCTGCAACCCGGAAATAGCCTTCGGTGTTGGTCTTCACGGTGGCGGAAACATTCGTGTCCGTATTCGTAATCTTCACGTTGACTGCGGGGACAATGGCCCCCTGTGGATCATTTACGATTCCTTCGATTACGCCGCGGTTGAGTTGCGCGTTGAGGTTTAGTGTGGAGAGCAATACGAAGAGACCCAAAAGGCACCAAGGACGGCGACAAGAAATCATTTTCAACCTCCTGATTAGCAGGCCCCCGAACAAACAACACCACCCAAAACCTCAAAGTGTGCGATTCCCGCGATAATAGACCGGCCCGACTGAATGTCAAGCAATTTGCGGAAGGACGGTTGCACATTGTTCAATAGGTTGAACAAAAAGCGCGGCGGCCGGGGATTCCAGATTGCCTTGGATGCTTCCGCATCACATTCTTGTTTCTAACAAATCAGGAGGGATTGACGGGGTCAGATTAAGACCGTTCGAAGGGACCGTCGGGCCTTTGGTATCCGGTTCACCGAAATGACACAAGGCCCTTGACACCAACGCCCCTCCGAAGGTCATTATATGGGCTCATTTTGGGGCCATGACGGGCTTTCGATTTTCTCCGTGGACCGGACGGACTAAACTCGGCTGGGGGATGAATCCCTGCTATCAAATTGACGAAATTTTCGAGGGGGCAACGCGGTTCTGCCGCTGGTGACCCCCGGTGTGAATGTTCCACAAAGCCGCCTGCCCGCTGAAGGAGGTACGATTGCCCCATGCGATGCCCATGCCTTACGCCCAAAGGTCAGAGCATGGTTTGGCTGCTCCTTTGGGTCTTGGGCGTCGGGGCCTGCCTCCACGGTGGGCAGAAGGCAGAACGAACTCACACCGAGCGTTTCGCTCCCCCAGCCGAGAAGTTACGTTCGGCCGAGCGTGAAGCCGAGACGCGGGTACGGGCAAACCCTAACAATGCGAAGGCGTGGCTGGACCTCGGCATGGCGCATCTAAGACTTGCTCAAGTTGACCGCGCTGTTGGGGATTTCCGCCGGGCCGCTACTCTGGCGCCTTCGCTGGGGGAGCCGCAATCTGACCTGGCGTATGCTCTATGGATGCGTGGCAATATTGATGGCGCCATGGAGGCAGCGCGGAAAGCTCTGGCGCTGGATCCAAACAATCCTTCCGCGCTCCGATATGCCGGGCGTTTGCTCCTCCTTCATGGTGGTGACCGGAGTGAAGCCATAGAACATTTGGAGAAAGCAGCGCAGATAAACCCCGAGGAGACCGACGCGCATTTTGACTTGGTCATGGCCTATCGTGCCGCTGGAGACACGTCAAACGCCTGGGCTCAACTACGGTTGCTCCAAACCGAATTCCCTGAGGAGGACCCGCGAATCCTGTATGTGCAAGGGGCCCTGATCTCTGACCAGGGAAGGTCATCTTTGGCCATCGCCTTTTTTCGCCGGGCGCTCGCCGGTGACCCGCATCTGCCGGGCGCCCGCGAAGCCTTGGGGATCGAACTGGCCCAAAGCAGGCATTGGGGGGAGGCACTTGACCTGCTGGATTCCGCGGCCAAGGATAACCCGAGGTCCTTTCGGTTGACTTATGCTTACGCGCTCACCCTGATGAACACTCAACACTTGGTGGAAGCGGAAGCAGCGGCGCGGCGGGCCATCGACCTGAATCCCGAGTCCTCCGAAGCACGGGCGCTGCTGGGTCAGGTACAGGTTCGTTTGACATCTGGAGGAGGGAAACAGCCATGATCCTTCGCGCCCTACGCCTCGCCGGTCTTGCAGTTTTGGGCATGGCAGGTTTTCTGCCTGTCATCAGCCCACACATGACCCCGGCTCAAACCCCTGCGCCCTCCCTGCAACCTTGGGCAGAAGTGGGGCTGGCGCTAATCCGCCAATGCTTCGAGCAGGATCGAACCGCCGAGGCGTTGGAAGCCGCGGACAAGTTTGCTTGGGAAAATGCCGGCCATCCCGAGGCCCTTATGCAGCTCGCCGGGCTGCTGGCGATTCATGCGCAGGATGAACGAGCTGCGGCGGTGTTTGGCAGGGTCAACGACCTTCGCCCTCATTCGCCCGAGGTCCTCTACAATCTGGGCGTTGCGCTATACCACTGTCAAAAATTGGATAAAGCCGCCGCAGCCTTGGCGGAATCCGCCGATCTGGACGAAAGGCCTGCCGAAACGCATTATTCGCTCGCCCTCATTGCGGCGGAGCGCGGTGATCATGAAAACTCCATCATAGAACTCCGGCACGCAACCGAACGTGCCCCGCGCCATGCCAACTACTATGCGGTTTTGGGAGAGGAGTTTTCCCAGGTCGGGTACTGGCAGGGAGCCGCGGCCGCGTTCCGCCGCGCGACGGAAATTGAGCCCGCGGACGCCACGCATTTCTTGCACCTGGGTGATGCTCTTATTCACCTCAAAAACCTGGATGAGGCAATCCGCGTATTCCAGCAGGCGGAACGCTTGGATTCTCGCCTCCCCCATATCGACTACCTGATCGGATTTGCGTACCAAAACAACGGGGAGTTAGAGAAGGCCGGTGAGTTCTACCAGCGGCAGTTGACGATCGACCCGAACCATTTGGAATCCCTGGTCGGCGCGGGCGTGGTGGCCGTGGAACAAAGCCGCTTCAACGATGCGGAGAAATTTCTTCGTTTGGCGCTCGCGAACGACCCCGACCACGTGCAGGCGAACTATGAGTTAGGTCTCCTATGGTTTAAAACCCACCGATATGATCAGGCTATTGAGGTATTCAAGCATGTGCTCGGGCTCAGGCCGGACCACACTCAGTCGGAATACTACCTGTACCTGGCATTATCCCGGTCCCATGAAGATGCGGCAGCCAATTCCGCCCTGGCCGCATGGAAAAAGCTGGAAGCGCTTGATCGCAAGGTTCGAAGTGAAGAAGTCGCCTATGAGACGGCTCGGGAGGCCGCTTGGACGGGCGCGCCGGCGCCACCCCCTTGAACACGGCCCGGCGATTCCGATTTTGTCCAAGCGGGGGCCCCTGCCGGCGGCTCACCACCCTGCTGCTAAAGATAAAACGCTGTGAGCGGCAGATGGAAGCATTAGAAAAAACCGCGGCTTTCCACGATGTACCAGAAAAAAAAGAGGTTAGGCGTATAGAATAAAAAAGGCCTGAAAGCTCTACCTCATTCAAATAAAGATAGTTAGCTTGGAATAAGGGAGACGGGGCGCAAAAAGGGGCGCAGCTTTCCACTCCGGCCATGCAGGTGTTTCTCTACCGAATCGCGTTCCGCGCTCCGCGTATAATGGAGCTGGTCCACAGGCAAGTGACCCATATTACAAATTCCTCTTAAGGAGAATTCTCATGGCTAAGATGAAGGCGGCGCAAGTGACCCGGGCGGGAGGGCCGATCGAATTGGTTGAGCGTGAGGTGCCGCAGCCGGGCACCGGCGAGGTCCGCATTCGCGTGCAGGCTTGTGGCATTTGCCACAGCGATGCGTTTACGAAGGAAGGCGCTTGGCCCGGCATCCGATACCCACGCGTGCCGGGCCATGAAATCGCCGGTGTCGTTGATGAGGTTGGCGCGGGGGTATCCGGCTGGGTGAAGGGCCAGCGGGTGGGTGTGGGATGGTATGGCGGCCACTGCGGCCATTGCCGCGCCTGCCGCCGTGGGGAATTCGTTAACTGCGAGTATCTTCCGGTTCCCGGGATTACATACGACGGTGGCTACGAGGAGTATATGGTGGCCCCCGCAGATGCGTTGGCGCTCATGCCGGACGGGATTTCCATGGAAGAAGCCGCTCCGTTGCTATGTGCGGGCATCACCACGTACAATGCGCTTCGGCACAGTGGCGCCCGGCCGGGCGACCTGGTGGCGATACAAGGGGTGGGCGGGTTGGGGCACTTGGGCATTCAATTTGCGAACAAATTTGGCTATAAGGTGGCAGCCGTCAGCCGCGGGGCGGACAACGCCGTCTTGGCAAAAAAGCTCGGTGCCCACCATTACATCGATAGCCAAGCCTCCAACCCCTCGCAAGAATTGAAAAAGCTGGGGGGCGCGCGGGTGATTCTGACCACCGCACCCAGCGGCAAAGCCATGACCGCACTCTTCGATGGTCTGGGGACGAATGGCCAGATGGTGGTAGTGGGCGCGAGCATGGAGCCCATCCAAGTGACGCCCATC
>Ga0182030_10003811_pt1 | contig 32184 bp, 25 predicted proteins | sample 812S3MmetaG_FD_121299 | JGI IMG/M metagenome (GOLD analysis project Ga0182030, IMG submission 121299) | Permafrost microbial communities from Stordalen Mire, Sweden - 812S3M metaG (Illumina Assembly) | ecosystem: Environmental > Terrestrial > Soil > Wetlands > Permafrost | place: Sweden... | reverse complement strand
TTAAACTATGTTCCACCTTCTGCAACTAAGGATTCAGGGGATGAGAGATGGGGCGCAGAGCTGCAGCCGTAGATTTGCAAGCTGAGGATCGAGTTGTTCTTGAGGGTTGGGCTCAGAGGCGTAAGACAGCGCAGGCACTGGCGATGCGAGCGCGGATAGTGCTTAAGGGAGCCGACGGCGTGAGTGCGACAGCCACTGCCTCGGAGATGAAGATCTGCCTGCAGACCGTGGGTAAATGGCGCAGGCGGTATGCCGAGCGCGGTGTAGATGGACTGCTGGACGAACCCCGTCCCGGTCAGCCGCGCAAGATTACCGATACCGATGTTGAGCGGGTTCTGAGGCTGACCCTGGAGTCAAAGCCAAAGGCCGCAACGCATTGGTCCACGCGGGAAATGGCCAAGACCAGCGGCATCAATCAAACTGCGGTCAGCCGCATTTGGCGCGCCTTTTCGCTGGCCCCGCATCGTGCCGAAACATTCAAGAGAGCCATTGTTCATCGACAAGGTGCGCGATATCGTGGGACTTTACATGAACCCTCCGGAGCGCGCTCTGGTCCTCTGTGTCGATGAAAAGAGCCAGATCCAGGCGCTTGACCGCACCGCTCCTCTGTTGCCCATGGGACCTGGGCAGATCGAACGACGCACCCACGACTATAAGCGACATGGCACTACCAGCCTGTTTGCCGCGCTAGATACCAAGACCGGCAAAGTCATCGGCCAGAATCAGCAGCGCCATCGTTCCGTGGAGTTCCGCAACTTCCTCGACACCATAGAGAAGAACGTGCCTGAAGAACTGGACGTTCATCTAATCATGGACAACTACGGAACTCACAAAACCAAGCTTATTCATAACTGGCTGGCCAAACGCCCCCGCTTTCACATTCACTTCACTCCCACCTCTGCCTCATGGCTGAACCTGGTGGAACGCTGGTTCGCTTTGCTCACGGAACGTCAGTTGCGGCGCGGAGTTCACCGCTCAACCAAAGAACTGAAGGCGGCCATCAACCACTTCATCGAAAACCATGACCTCGAGCCAAACCCACCTTTATCTGGCGCAAAACAGCAGACCAGATACTCGACTCCGTCGCAAGGTTTTGTAAACGAATTAACGACTCAGGACACTAGGAACAACCGCCCTTATATATAGATAGACTAAACTTTTACCGGTAAGTGTTTTCCTTTCAATACGTTGTAAAAGTGGTTGCAACTCTTAATACACGTTCGAGTATGCAATTCGCTTTTCTCTTTCTCTGCAGCACCAAAGCCCGCAGAATTGCCATGACCAGCAGTGAAGAGCCGCCAGCAGAGGAGAAAATCTAATGAAGCAGGATGGCGAGAGATTGCGACGAGTTTTGAGAGCTTCGGAACCAAGACCCAAGCCCAATCACCTTGAGGTGCGCAAAATACGTGGGGCGATCGATGACTCGGATGTTTCTGGCCTTCGGGATCGAGCGCCGATTGCTTTGTTGTTCTACAACCATGTACACCTCGGAAGTGACCTTGCGCATGCAGCCCGAAGACGTGTTTTGGCCGAACGAACATCCATATTTGCGAGTTCTCGTAACGAACGGGGGAGATCGAGAGCACGAGATAATTCTGCCCTGCTTCCCAGAGGCTTACACGGCCTTGATTGATTATGTCGAGAAGGCACTCTTTCCCTATAGTTTGCGAGGCCCTTTTTTCCGTACTGTCGATCAAAGGACCGGCAATGTCACAGGTGAGTCCCTTTCAGCGAGAACGGCGCACTTTTCCATCAATCGGCACGCCCATCGAGCCGGCTTCGAGCGAGAGATTTCGCTGCACGAATTCAGGGTAGCCGGAGCCTCTCTTCTCAAAGAGCAGGTTCTATCAGGCCTCTTAATCTAACTGATCTGGCGGTCATCGCCAATTACCGGACCATCGTGTACCGTGCAACGAACGGAGACCAACTGAAAATGCCACACGAATTGGGCCCTCTGCTCAAGAAATGCATTGAGTCCGAAGTTGACCCGGAACTCCTGCACCAATTTGCGGACCAAAGCGTGGTGCAAATGGCGCTCTTTCATCGTGCTGCTCCGAAGTGAGAACTGGAGAGGATCGTACTCGCGACGATGTCTAAGTTGGCGGAGCCGTGACGAGCCGAGCGCTGTCCAGGTGCTAGCGCCCGCGCAGAGGGATCTAAGACGGCACATCGTCCGCCGCTTCGAGGACGATGTCGTCAGGTATACTCCCGTAAAGCGTGGCAGGCGATCATAGAAGCCAGCTAAACCATCAGCCGTGTTCGAGCGTCGAGGTTGCCGTGCCGCAGCACTTCGTCGAATGCGAAGTTGTCGAAGACCTCGATAAGTTCCGGATCGGTGATTGCCAGATTCGATGTATGTCCGGGGAAGAGTTCCTCGTGATTTCTGCGAGCTGTTTCACTGATTGCCATGCGTTCTACAGACGTTGTCGTCTGCTCCCGGCGCGATGTCGATGACGGAATGAGTGGACTGCATTAACAGAGCAAGAGGTGTCCATTGGCCTCGATGACTCCGATCCAGCAGCAAAAGCGATCAAAATTCAAAAGGCCAAGCTCGCAAACGAATCCTTTGTAAGTCTGCCGGTTGCAATCGTCATCCCGATTTCCCGAAGCAAGCGGAGGGAGGGGAGTATTGATCCGATTTCCTCGAGTCTGGACGAGATTCTGGTGCGTCCTTGCGTCTGGTTGCATTCGAAGAGCTCGAACGCCCGCATCGCGCCTACCCAGGCGGAGAGAGGTAACCACCCGAGGGAACTCCTGGATAGCCGAGGGGGGCTTGTTCGGTGCCATCATTCGGGGCATCAGTTAGCGCGTAATCTCCGCCGAGTCCCTCGTTGACTCCGATTACCCCCCCAAAAATGACGTCTTATGACAAGGTTTTAACGAGGCCTGGCCAGCATTCTGGCCGTATGAGTGAAGCAAATCACACCCACTTCCGGGTTGCGCACAAACCGGCCATCATCAGAATTTCTGACTGTGTTTCGTACCCACGCCATAGGTCACATTAATTCTTGTCTCACCTTCCGGCCGCTCGTCGGTCGAACAAATAGGGCTTGTACTCTCGCGCCTTTAGGTCAACCGCAGGCTGGGCAAGCATCGGCGACGACAATATCGCAAAAGCGGCTTCATGTGGTTTTACGTTCGCTTTGGCCACAGTTTTCTACACAGTTGGAGCAGCTGCTGCGCAGAGTCGATATAAGGATCGCACCTGCAATCAAAGCGAACCAAATGATTAGTCTTATTTCCAAACGCCACATCATCCGAGCTCCAGCCGCGAGCAGGACGGAACAAAGTCCAGTTATTATCACGACGAAGGCCCACGAGAGTCGAAGGCCTCTTAGCAGTCTCCAAAGTCCGACGGCGAAGAGCACGACCCCGAAGATTTCAGTTATGCCTTTGGCGACCGTGCCGCTGATGAGGGAACCTGAAACGACCATCCAGCAGAGAGGACATTTGGGGAAAAGCAGGCCGATAGCCGCACCGACACTGCCCATGAGTTGACCTCCACGGGCAGTGACGGTCTCGAGCCTTTGCAGCGTTGGGATTGATGCCATGACTTAGCTCCGGATTAGTAAGCGGGGGGCGTAACGAGGTGATCAGAATCCGGCAGCAGCAGCTTCAGCGACAGCATGATCTTGTTCACCAGAACCACCGCTCACGCCAACAGCCCCGACAACTTTACCGTTCCGCTTGATCGGAATGCCGCCCGCAAAGATCATGATGCGTCCGTCGTTCGAAGCATGAATCCCAAAAAACTGGCCGCCGGACTGCGAATGTTCGGCGAGATCTTTGGTGGCGATATCAAAGGCCCGCGAGGTGTAGGCCTTCTTGATCGAAATATCGATGCTGCCTATCCACGCTCCGTCCATGCGAACGTGAGTGATGAGGTTGCCGCCCTCATCGGCTACAGCGATATTCATAGGTTGACCAATCTCGGCAGCCTTGGCTTCGCCGGCGGCGACTATCCTTTTGGCGTCGTTCAATGTAATCATAGCGGTCTCCAAGTGCATGTTCAGGTTGTTTTGGGAAAGTGGGGAATGCTGGACCATTTACACAGCGCGATCGACTCAGCAATGGCTGCAAGTGGTATGAGCCGTCGCGGGCTTAGACGGCGGAACATCGTTGGCAGGGTTCTCGTCAAAGAAACCATTAGGCTTCAATAGAAATCCGATGTAGGCGGTAGGCATCACGGGACAGTCCTCCGGTCGTGGAATATGAGTGTGCCCAAACGTGTACCAAAACACTATATCTGTATTCTCAATGGCGCGATCTTGCTCGACCCATTTCACGAGGCCATCGCCGCCACCGCTCTGATTAGGATAATCACCCGCGGCGTACTTCTCATCGTCGCTATAGGGCGTAACCCAGACGTGATGGTTGACGAAGCCGGCCCGCTTGCGCCACCACGCATTGGGCGATGCAAAGGGGAACGCATTGTCGCCGGGGAAGAATTTATATCCGACGGGCTGACTCAAGGAGTTTTTGACGGAAGGATTGATAAACTTCCATGTTCTGCCGGTCTCGAGACTCAAATTAGCCATCGCTTGTCTTTCTGATGCGAGGTTAGTGGTCTGAAGATGGAAGGCATTTTCATAGGTGTTTGACTCATCGAGCGGGTCGGCAACGACATCAAGCTGCTGCACCGTGTTGGTTATGCCGTCGATGCCGAGATCGAGCCGCACGTTAAAGAAATGTTGATGATTCGGTGCGTAGAGCAAGGGCGCAACCATCGTACCGTGTACAGGGCTTTCGCCCTCATGCACGGTACCGAGTGAAAGGATGCCGGTAAGTTTGATTTCGAACTGAATGTTTCCGTCCTGATAAAAGTACCAAAAGAAACCATACTCGTAATTCTCAACCGTAGAGATAGAGGACACGACGAGGCGCCGAGAGCGCCGAACCTCGGGTGCATCAGGCAGTCGACGATCGGTATGTTTCCAGAGGATTCCGTAGTCTTCTTCGTGGATGCAGATAGCGTTGGGAATGGTAAGCGCGCGCCCGCGACTATCACAAAGATGCCCATCAAGATAGTGAATGTAACCCAGGCAATCACAACCGAGCCGCAGGCTGTTAGCACACATACCCATGCCGTATTCACCAACGTCGAAGGCATTTTTGCGAACCTGCGTGGGACGCGGATCTCCATATGGAACCACCATTTCGGTAAGTGAACCGCGATAAAGAATGGAACGCTCGCGGCCCTTGTCAACATAGCGGAGGTGGTGAATGGTCAGGCCCTCGCGGGCGTTGAAGCCGATCACGAACGCCCAGTTTTGCCAAGCGATTTGATTGCCGTCGAGAGTGAAGCTCGGGCCTTCGGGCTGTGTGATCACAAGCGGCTTGATGTCAGTGCGGTGATGCGACACTTTCTCCGCAGAGTAGTTGCCGGAGTTCGGCGGCAAGGGCCATGTGCCGTATTCCTCCACACGAACAACTTGCATTAGATTGAGGTCGACCACGGGACGGATTCCTTCGAGAGGCCGCGCATAACCATTGTCAGTGGGATCACTGCGCAGGAAGCAGAGGGGACGGGTGAGGCGGCGGGTGCGATCTTCTTCCGAACCATAGTTTCCCGCGCTCCAGATGTCTACCATCACCAAGGACGTATCTGTTACACCATAGTGCTTTTCGAGCGCCGCCCGGAATGCGGCGCTAGCCAAGACAGCTTTTTCGCACTCAATCTGCTCATCGAGAGACAAGGTAGGCTGTGATCCCATCGGCCCGTAGTCGTGGCTTAAGACAACGCCGGTCGCGAGAGCCACAGTTGCCGTAGATGCTGCGTTAATTGCGTTATCGAAAAGGACGGCGGTGGCTTCGCGTTCAGGACTGTTTGCATGAGGCCACGCATAGATGAGTGCCTTGGGAGGCTCCTTTAACATGATGCTAATGATGCGCGTGGTCGGTGTAAAGAACGGCTGTGCCTGCAAGGATCGCACGGCGGCTTGGATTTCAGAGGCATTAAGTGGTTCCAAAGGATGACTCGGCATAAGTACAACCTCCTTCGAGGGGAACAAAAGAATTTGATAACATTCAATCACTTTGTCTGATGGAGAACTCTCCAGCATCCGCGAAACGCCGACGGATCAGGCAACAGCAGAAGCATCTTTTCTTACGGAGCGCACAGTCGCGTTGTTCACAAGTGGCTTGGCCCAGAAACCGACGCTTAAGACAAAACCGAACGTTAGATATAGAAGGAGCAACCCGTTTCTCAATCCAAAGTGGTCACCTATGCGCCCGATGATCGCAGGCATTACCGCGCCGCCCATAATGCCCGTGCCCAGAATGCCGGAGAACGAACCGTGATACTCCGCGACGGAATTGAGCGCGAGCGAAATAAGTATGGGCCACATGACCGAAGCGAACAGCCCGACTACCGGGAAGGCAAAGAGTGAGACGGTATCTGTTCCGAACAGAGCCATTGAAAGCGATACTAAAGCGCCACTCGCGGCGCCTATCAACACCGGTCGGCTATCGAATATTTTCAGCAACAGCACGCCAACCAAACATCCAGATGTCATCAGCCCCCAAAACCAGGACACCGCGCGCGCGCCCGTAGTGTGGGGATCGAAGTGGTGATACTGACTCAGGAACTGTGAAATCCAATTCGAAGTGCCTTGCTCGCAGCCAACGTATGCAAAGATCGCCAAGAAATAGAGCCATACCAAGGGGCGGCGAACCAGGCTTCGATACATTTCCAGTGTGCCCGGGCGTTCCCCATCTGTATGCACGACAGATGGAAACCTTGACACGCAAAGCAGAAGTACCATCGCGAGGGCGGTCATGGTAAAGATCCAATAGAGCGAGACCCAAGGCAACGCCGGCGGCGTAATTTTCTTGAGCATGCGAAGGAGCGCGTTCACATCCTGCTGCTCGCGGGCGAGATTAATAACTAGATGAGAGTAGATTCGTGGGCTAATGAAGGAGGCAGATCCGAAGAGCAACTGTGCCAGAACCTCATTAAATGCAAAGTTCTCTTCACCGCCGGAGACGCGCAGCAGCGGATTGATGGCTACCTGGAGCGTCGCCATTCCGGCGCCAATGATAAACAAAGAAACAACTGCGATTCGATAGGTTGGAAAGAGCGCGAAGCTTGATGAGCCCAACATAGCTGCGACAAATGCTGTGATCATTACAGGTTTTTCGGAGAAGCGTTCGACGAGAAATCCAGCGGGAATCGACATGACGCCATAGGCGATGAAGAACGCAAAGACCAGGAATCCTGCGCCCATGAGACTCACATGAAAGCTACTGATGATGTCTGGAACGATCGGACCGAGAATGTTCGAGAGCAATGAGATGACAAAGAATGTGAGCAGAACCAAGTACACCATGTAGCGATTTCTTGTCATCTAGTCTGTGCTCCTGATTCGTTGCTTTGAAGCTACTGTCGATCGTGCAATCGTTTCGACTCAATCCGCAAATGTATTACGGCGAGACAGGTCCTGTGTCATGGGCAAAGCGGTAGTGCCAAGTGCGAGCCGCACCAATCAGGTTTGCGTCATCACCCAGCGAGGCAAGAGTAAGCTCGATATCTTCGAGAGGGACGAAGCGGCACCCGCGACGCATGACCTCGCGGATACGTTCAAGAAAAAGGTGGGAGCTTTTCATGATACTGCCGCTCAGGACAATTGCATCGGGAGTGAAGAGGTTGATGATGTTGGCCAGACCCATCGCAAGATAGAAGGACTCGCGTTCGACGGAGCGGAGGGCAAGAAGATCTCCAGCGTCAGCCAACTCGCAGATCCGCTTAGCAGTCAATGGTTCGCCGGCGGAATATTCCGGTTGACTCTCCATCCACGCAGCCATTGCGGGACCAGCGGCCAGGGCCTCCCAGCATCCATGAAACCCGCAGGAACAAAGCGGTCCTGAAGCATCCAGGACTTGGTGGCCAATTTCAGGATGCGCGCCATTGACTCCGCGATACAGTTGTCCGTCGAAAATGAAGCCTCCACCAATGCCGGTCCCGACGGTAACATACACGAGCCGAGATTTATTTCTACCGACACCCCAACCAGACTCAGCGAGAGCTGCCGCATCGGCATCGTTTTCGATCACAACCGGCAAACTGAATTCGCGCGACAGATCATCGACGAGACATTCGCCACTCCATTGCGGGAGAAAATCCACATCACCAAATCGTCCACTAAAAGGATCGACGGGGCCAGTGGAACCAATTCCAATTCCGGCGATAGAAACGCCCGCTTCCTGCAAAGTGTTGCGCAACATCGTTGCAATGATATTCAAACCATCGCTATAGGTTTCCACAATCTTTGATGGCGATTCTATCTTGGACAGCACCCGTCCATTTTCATCCACGATTCCGACCGCGATCTTCGTTCCGCCAATATCGACAGCGCCAATCATCGTCATAAATGACTCAATCTTGCCTTACCCGTGCGGGTCTGGCTGGAAAGGGAGATGTGACTCCTCGTGAAAGCAGACTGTTATCTTCTTCGACGATATACGATGCGAAGCGGAAGGAGTCGCAATCAACCCCGGAGATATGCGCGAGTCGGTCAAGCGCGAGCTGCGCGGGAATAATATCTGTCAAAAACTGCCAGTCAGGAGGCGACGGCGGAAGATCGACGACAAGATCACCGGAGTCGTGAGGCAGGTTTTGACCAATCAACATTAACGAAGCACCGGTATTGCGCATATCGCGCGCGATGGCCAAATCCTGGTCGCGCATCCGCTTACTGTCGATCCAGATGGCCGCGCGGAAATCTTTGGTCATCACCTCTTGTGGACCGTGGCAAAAGCTACCGGTCCCCATAGCTGCGGCCGGCGACTTCGCTCCTTCCTGCCACATCAGGCAAGCCTCGTAAGCGCTTGCCAGGCTAGGGCCGCGAGCGAGGAAGTAATATGGGGCGCCCGGGATGAGCCACGAAGTGTTTTGAAGTTCACTCTGCCACTCAGATAACTTCTCTTTCAACTTTGCAATAGACTGCACGAGATCACTGGCTAGCTTTTCGTCAAAGGACCTTACGACGCCACTGGCGATGGCCGCGGCCGTGGCTGCCAGTGAAGAGTAAGTGTTGACCGAGATGCCGTGGTCAGCCTTTACAGGAACAACGATGGGAAGATCGGCCTCGCGAGCGAGCGGTCCATCTTCAAAGTTAGTGACACCGATGATGGTCGCGCGGCACTCGCGGGCCTTGAGCAATAGCTTTACAATCTCGACGCTGCGACCGCTTCTCGAGAGGACCAGAATTACCGCGTCGGGTGGAAGTTTACTAAAATGCAAAAGCTCCGCGGCATCGAGCATGTAGACCGGCTTGCCTCCGGAGTGGAAGATGGAACCCGCAGCCAGCGCGGCATTCCAACTTGCGCCTATCCCAGTGAGATAAACATGGCGAGCCCCTCGGACGGCATCGATGGCTGCCTGAATTGAATTCCGCCCTGCCCCATTTAGATACTCAATCACCCTCACCAATTCGTCGGGCTGGCGAAGGATGTCGTGTAGAAATTGCGTCATTCACATCCCCAATAAGTTGATTGTCTTGAAAGAACAAAGTACCTCTCGAGCATGGGAATGACGACCTTAGCGTTGAGGTGATCGGTAGTCATTCCTTGTCTGCATCGAAGCGTCCCTACTTTGCAGGTGTGATTACAATGCTGCGAAAGGCGACATGCCCCTTTTCACTTCCCTGCAGATAAATCGGGCCGGGCAGTGCCTCATGGCTATCGACCGCTCCACCAGTGATGCCGGGAATCTCGCGGTTATCGATGATCGTTTTGCCGTTGAGGACGACCGTGACTTTTCGCCCGATCAGTGTGATGTCGAAGGTTTGCCAGACATCGGGGGTGCGAGGCTGTTCCGGGTTGGGATCAAGAAAGCCATAGATGCCGCCGGTGTGATGGCTGGGCGGCTCTTCCTGCGACTCGGTCTCGATCTGTGTTTCGTAACGACCGCGAAGGTATACACCACTGTTGGAGTTTTTGCCGCAATTGAATTCAACATGAAGTTTGAAGTCCTGGAACTTGCGATCATTAAAGAGTTCAGGGCCGTTCCCGGGGCTCACCAGAGTTCCGTTTTGAACTGACCATTCGGGCGGCCCTGCCTTACTCATGTGCCATCCAGTTAGATCTTTTCCGTTGAACAGCGGAATCGGCTTGCCCCACTTGGGCGTAGTTGTCTTTTCGAGGGCTGGAGCTTTTACACCGGTCCATTGCCACGTTTTCCCGTCCGGACCATTCACTGTTCCGGCGAGAGTTGCGCCCGTAAATTTGCCGGTGAATACTAAATCAGCTTGGCTCTCTTCTTCTTCCTTCGGAGAGACGAACGTCAGTGTTTCGTTGGTAATTTCAACCTTGGGAAGCGGCCGCGCGTTGCCCCAGCGACCAACCATTCGCGCTTTGAGTTGCCCGTTCTCTTCCGTGACTTCAAGCCAGGAAGGATACTCGTGGTCTGGGGCCTTCAAGACAAGATCCCAACGCCCGAGATAGGATGCGCTACCCGTGGCGTCCGCGGAGTTTGTAGAGGGAGCTGCGGCATGGGAAGTCAATGGGGGAAGACCACAGGTGATCGCGATCGCAGCGAGGAGGACAAATCTTTGTAGTTTCAAAACCGATACTCCTTGGCATTCAGCCTGATAAAAACGACTCGTTAGAGCGGCGGCCCAAAGCATATGGACCCGCCGGATTGTGGCTTCGCGTTACGCGAGAGACTTTATGCTCTGCGACGACTGATCCCAGTAGACTGGCGTCTTGCGGAAGTACGACTCATTCGCGAGGTGGCATCCTAAAGCTGCGTTGTGGCCAAAGACGGCATCCTGCACCAAAGGCTGACGCGAGCGAACGGACTCAAAGAATTTGGATAGATGCGGCCTGAGATCGTCGTAGTCATTGCCGTTGATCGTGATCGTCTGAGGGGCCGGTTCTTTGCCCGGCGTCGGATCGTGTTCAGCATGCCACTGCTTGAGATAAGGCTCCCTCAAGCGAGCAGGGTAGGATGCGGTGTAGTAACAGGGCGCGAGATCGACTCCGGCTTGTGGAATGTAGGTAACGCTGAATTCTCGCAGTTCGATAACGCCTTTCGATCCTTGAAAACGCGTCACCTCGGCAGATTCGCAACCGAGCGAAAGACGCATATAGACAGGTACATTGTCGTATTCAAAGAGCACGGGATGCACGTCTGGCATGTTGCGTCCATCCTTCCAGCGATAGATGCCTCCGAAGGCAGACACTCGCTTGGGGACTTCATTGATCCCGAGGACAAATTGCATCCCACTTATAAGGTGCACAAGAAGGTCCCCGGCGACACCAGTTCCGTACTCCTTCCAACAGCGCCAGCGGGCAAAGGCATTTGGATCGAAAGCCTTCTTCGGGGCAGTGCCTTGCCAGGTGTCCCAATCGAGATTGGCTGGCGACAAGTCCGGAGGAGGAGGATACTCCCACGCTCCGGTTGGGTCATTGCGGCCAAGGGTAGCCTCGACTAGGTTCAGTTCACCAATCGCGCCCTTGTCGTATAGATCTTTGGCCATTGCGCAAAGAACAGAGCTGGTGCGTTGAGCGCCGATCTGCACAAGCCGATCGGTCTTCTTGGCAGCAGCGACCATCTCCAATCCGTCGGCGGGGTTATGAGACATGGGCTTTTCGCAATAGACGTCTTTGCCTGCGGCCAGCGCATCGACTACAACCTGCTTATGCCAGTGATCAGGCACGGCGATTACGATTGCGTCGATATCTTTGGAATCGAGCAACTCCTGGTAACGACGTGTGGTGCGAATCGGCTTGCCGACAATCTCGCGCGCCAGCTCATGGCGGCCATCGTAGAGGTCGGCAGCAGCCACACATTCGACGCCGGGAAGTTGAATGGCGGTCGTAAGCAGCCCCGAGCCCTCCATGCCGACTCCGACAATGCCGAAGCGCACGCGATTGCTTGCCGACGCGCTTTGGCCGGTTGCGAAAGCAGGTTGAGAATCGAGAAAGGCAGAGCTAGCCATGAGAGATGCACCTGCGGCACCAGCACTTGTTTGCAAGAATTCACGCCGAGAAAATAGCGCTTTCGACATAGTTCAATTCTCCTTTGGGCGATTAAGGTCCATGTAGGTCCTTGAAGTGCAGCAGAGGTCAAGTGTTCGCCTTGAGCTCTGCTGCTCTGAGATCACGCGGCTTGCCTCAAATTCGCCGCTGTAAACATAGTCGGTGCAGCGGAATTGATCAACCACGGATGAAGGCCTTTTTCAAAACATGAACCTAAGCCCGAACTGCATTTCGCGTTCTGCGGATTGGGTGCCGGTGGATAGTCCAAAGTTAGAACTGCCGATAGTACCTCCGGGAGTCCCGAATGTGGGATGGTTAAAGATATTGAAGAACTCTGCCCGGAATTGGGTGTTGAGGACTTCTGCAATCTTGGTGTCTTTGACCATCGAGAAATCGGCGTTCCACCAAGAGGGTCCCGTATAGGTATTGCGCCCGAGATCGCCGGGCCCCGTCTGCACAGTGCCTACGCCTGCAATATTGCTGACCACGGTGGGAACGCTGAAGTAATCGCTGGTATTGTTGATGGCGTCGCTCGAGAAAAACTGTGCGCGATGCTGCGGGTCGCGAGTGGCCCATTTTACAAAATTGGGCCGCGCACCGACACCGTTGAGCGTGTCAAAGCCGTATTGAAGGGTGCCGTAGGGGCCGACGATCGTGAACGGGAATCCGGTTTGCGCTGTAAAGATCCCTAACACCTGCCATCCCTTGCTGAGGACCGATGGGGCACCCCCCCATCTGCCTGGAATGTTGTAGGAAAAGTTAGCGACAAGGCGTTGAGTGAGGTCATAACTAGCACGAGCATATTCGCAGGGGATACAAGTGGGATTATTCTGCGTTACACCGCCACTCGAACCAGGAGCACTCCAAACCGCATCGGCGTCGGTGAGGTTCTTGCCCCAGGTGTAATTGACCTGATACTGCAGGCCGTGAATGGGAGAGATTTTGCGCGCCTGCACTTGCAAGGCGTTATAGTGCGAGATTGCATCGTTATAAAAGATCTCGATCTCGCCCAGACCTGGCGTGGTGTTGGTGTAGGGAGTGTATTGCGTCTGCGCCCCGGTGAAGGCATTGGGATAGCTGCTCTGATATAGATCAATGCCGTTGTTATTCACGTAGGACATCTGGAGTGCCAGGTCACCGGGAAGCTGCTGCTCAAGCGTGAAGTTGCCGGTGAGAGTGTAACCATTCTTCATTTTGTCTGAAGGCCAGTCGCCAATGATGGGGCCTGTTTCAGCCGCGATGGGAGCGAGGTTTACGGGTGTATTTGCCGGGATTTTCTTTGGTCCGCCGGCGGGCGGAATGGTTGCACCCGAAGTGCTGGTCAAACTGGGGAGACTTACTGACAGCGGCGTCAACGAATAGGTCGGGTTAGCCAGGGAACTGAAGCTGGCGAGTGGAAAGTTAACCGCCGCCTGGTCGGGATAAACCATGGGTATAGTGTTGGTGAAGATCGCCACCCCACCCCGCAACACGGTCTTGTTGGTCGCATGATACGCAACGCCAAAGCGCGGCGCGAAACTCAATCGATCAGGAGTATAGAGGGGGGTGGGATTGAGTACGAATTGTCCGGCAAGCGAGCCGGAATCAGAAACTCCTCCTAGACGGTTCTCGATTTCATAAGGGACGGAGTTGTACTCATAGCGCAAACCGACATTGACGGTGAGCTTTGAGGTGAACCTGATGTCGTCCTGAATAAATGGCGCCAGGTGCCACACGCGCAATCCCCACTTGGGATTAGTGCCGTTCGCGCCAAAGCCCGGAATAGTGGTGGAACGCTTGTAGCTTGCTGGATCGCCCGCCATGATGCTAACGAAGCCACTTGGGCTACCTGTTCCGGCTGTGATGCTCGGTCCGCCATCGGTTGAGGGAAGGTCAACAGTCAACGGAGTTCCTGCACTGAATGTGTATTGTCCATTGGGCCCTGCGCCCGTGACGCCGTAGCCGTCGTCCTGTCCATACCGAAAATCGACACCGGCCGTGATCGAATTGCGGCGCCAGTTCCAATTCACCTTGTCATTGGCGATGTAATAGGTCTCGACATACTTGGTGATGAATGTGTCTGGGCCCCAGTTCGACAAAGTACCATCTGAGGTAGTCGTCTGCGTGTATTCCTGCGAAGGAGGCGTGACTCCTTCTATCTGACGGTTCACCGTAAAGGTCAGATTATTGATCAGCACCGGTGAGAAGATGTGGGTTTCGCTGAGGGCGAAATTGCGGGGGTTGTTGATGTTTTCCGAGGAGAAGGAGGGGTCCTCAATTGCCGCAACAGCATCGGTCTCTTTCTGGTTGTTGTTAATCAACGTGGCGCGACCAAAGAGACTATCTTTATCGGAGATTTTGTGGTCGATGCGAATTGAGTACTGGTTGTCGTCCCAGGGTTGCTTAAAAAGCGCGTTATAGGTGTTTGGGCCATATACACCGTCTGGTTGATTGGGCGAGGGATACTTACTCAAAATCTGCTGCGCCACACTATTCAGAGGGACCTGGTAGGTAAATCCGTTAATCACGACGAGCCCGTTGCGCTGGTCGGAGGTGGGAACTTCCATAAGAGTCGGTTCGCCGAGTCTTTGACGATACCCCGCATACTCGACAAAGAAGAAGGTCCTACCCTTGAAGATAGGGCCGCCAAAAGTCGCGCCGAATTCGTTGCGCTGGAACGGTGAGACGCCCGAGGAAGAGAAGTAGTTTGCCGCATCGAACACGCTGTTTCGAATGAATTCAAAGGCACTCCCATGAAACTGGTTCCCGCCGGATTTGCTCACCATCTGGGTAATCGAACCGCCGCCCTGTCCGAACTCCGCGGAATAGTTTGCCTGCTGAACTTTGAACTCTGCGATTGCATCCAGGTTGAAGTTCCAAAATTGAACCGTGCCCATCTCCGCGTCAGTGGCATCGGAACCATCAAGTGTGGCGACTTCAGTCTCGCCACGATTGCCATTGCTGATCCACTGGGGAGCAAGCCATCCCATGCTTCCGCTATCCTGGGCCATGCCTGGTTGGAGCATGACTAGGTTTTGGATGCTGCGACCATTGAGAGGCAGGGACTCTACTTGCTGTTCCGAGACGAGGCCAGCCAGGGAACCATCTGTTGTGTTGATCAGCGGAGAGGTCGCGGTGACCTCGGCCGTCTCAACGCCGCCGGTCAGCGATAATCTGAAATCGAGGTCGCGCTGCTGGCTCACATCAAGCGTAACTCCGGAGATGCTCTTGACCGAGAATCCTTCGGCATCCACTCGGACCGTATAAGTGCCGACTTCGAGGTTGGGCACCATGAACGTGCCTGAGGTGTTGGTCACAGTTGATTGAGACACCTTGGTATCTTCACGGGTGGCAGTCACTTTCGCGTGCGCGATGACGGCCCCACTGGGGTCAGTAACAGTGCCGACGATGGCCCCAACAGCTTGTGCACAAAGATGTGGCGAAAGGAAGCCGATCGCCGCAAGCAGCCCAGCCACTACCGTCATTTTATTGACTTGCATCTGCGTATGCCTCCATACAGAAAGATGACGAGTTCAATTGGATTGAGAAGTGCAAGAAGGTGATCGCGCGAGCCAGCCTCACGCGTTTAGCCGAACAGGCTCCGGTTCAAAGCATCCATTCCGCGGGGGCGGAGCGGGGAGACACTGGCAATAGGCAACCGGTTTCAGAAACCGGTTTCACAAATCTGCAACACTCGCCCCGATTTGTCAACTGTGATTTTTACTACTCCTTTGATCCAGAGATGAACACGGCCTCCATATCGTGATACGTTCGTTGATGGTCGTCTTGTGTCGTCTTCCTGAGAGCCCTACGCTCTCGCAGTGATCTCTACGCCGGCGACGCGTTCATCAGGAATAGGTTTATGGCTCACACAATGAGAGAGGTCGCGCTGCGAGCTGGCGTTTCCCCCGCAACGGTTTCCCGCGTGCTGAATAAAACCCACTACATCTCGGCTGAAACCGAGAAGCGTGTACTAGAGGCGGTTACCGAGCTCAACTATTACAAGAACGTGCATGCAAAGCGGCTATCGACCGGCCAGAGCGACTTATTTGGCCTAGTAATCTCAGAGGTCGCGAATCCTTATTTTCCTGAAATCATTCGGGGATTTCAGGCCGCCGCGTGGGACCGCGGACTGGATGTATTACTTTGTAATACTGAGTACAGCCCACAGCGCACACAATCAGTTATCAATAAGCTAGTTCAGAGCGACGTTCGTGCTGTCGCCATCGTGACATCTTCTATAGACAACACGATGACTCATGAACTAATTGAAGCCGGGATTGGAGCGGTCTTCTGTAACTCGTGTCAGCCCGATAAGTTAGTAAGCAATATTGTGATCGACTACCAAATCGGCGTGTCGCAAGCGATCGAACATGTGGTTGCTCTTGGACACCACCGCGCGGCAATCATAGCCGGCCCCGAAACGAACCGAACTGCCGCCAACATCAAACGTGCTTTGCTAACGGGATTGCACCAACAAGGAATCCGACCGTTTCCTGTCACATGCACCGATTACAGGATTGACGCGGGAGCCTCAGCGATTCATGCTGTGCTCTCGGCCTCCGAGCCTCCCACAATCATCTTCTGCGGGAGCGACCTCATCGCAATGGGCGCGATGAACGCCCTCGAGGAGGCCAGTTTAAGGGTTCCTGAAGATGTCTCCATCATAGGTATCGACGATATTTCGTTCGCGTACCTCGCGCGACCGCCACTTACAACTATCCGTGTTCCACGTGAACGTCTTGGTGTCACTGCATTTCATGCATTGGAGAAGATGCTCCAGTTGAAACGCCGTATGGGAGCCGAATATCATCTGGAAACAGAGTTAGTGATCCGAAAGTCCACAGCTGCAGCACGAACGCGCAACTAATAGGAGAGGTCCTATGTTCAATTACGGATCTAATTGACGACAACATGGCGACAAACATCAAAGCGAAGCAAGGTCACTCACAGTTACCGGAAACTCGAGTTCTTCGTCTACAGTCGTGGGTGAGCAGTTGGGAATGGCCGCAAACCTGTATCGGAATTGCCTCTTGGAAATGCGCAGAGACTGCGGTTTCCCCGAATCGAAAGCGGAATTCCTCATCGTCACATTCAAGTGATCACCGCGATTTAGGATTCCCATGTCTACGAACGCATCTCCGCCAATGCGCGCGGCGAGCCGAATCTGACGGTCTAAGTGGTGCGGAGATACCGGAGCGGCCCGTTTCGCTTCCTGCGGATGGAGCTAAACTCATATTGTGACGCCGCACCCATCATGGAATGAGAGCTACGCTTCCGGACAGCTGCCTTGGGACACCGGGCAACCAGAGCCTCTGCTGATCGAGTTCGTCACTTCAGGCGGTATCGCGCCAGTTCCTGCGCTTGAAATTGGCGCGGGCACCGGCACGAATGCAGTCTGGCTTGCCGAACACGGCTTCGACGTACTCGGAATCGATCTCTCGCCGCTCGCCGTCGAAAGAGCTCGCGCGAAGATGAAGGAACGCGCCCTGAGTTGCCGCTTTGCTGCATTGGACTTTCTAGCAGCACCTCCGCCAGGCGGTCCATTCCAGTTTGTGTTCGACCGCGGCTGTTTTCATGTCTTCGACGAACCAGACGAGAGACGGCGATTCGCGGCAAACGTTGCTGCCGTGCTGGCGCCCGGCGGATTGTGGCTGAGCATGATCGGCAGCACCGAAGGTCCGCGGGGCGACGTGGGTCCGCCGCGCCGCTCGGCGTGCGAGGTCATGCTCGCCATCGAGCCTGTGCTGGAGATCGTCGAGTTGCGATCAGCCGAGTTCCGCGATCACGGCGCAAAGGCGTGGTTTTGCCTGTCGCGCCGGCGCATGGTACCGGCGCAGCCCGACATGCAGGACGATTAAGGGTCGGGGGCAAAATTACTCCCCGTTCTACATGAGTGCCAAAATCGCCATAAGCGCTCGTTGAGAAAGAATAGGTCCCCAAATGTCATCGCGTCATGGCGACTGCCATCTCGGATCCGCCTCACGGTTTAGGGCTCCAGTCGCAAACGGCGTTTTATCAGGACAGATATTGGTTTGGCGCCCAAACTGAAGCTCCCGGTGTCTGGCGTCAACTACTCTTTCCGGTCGCATTGACTGGTCGAACAACAGTTGTTCTTGAAGACGCAGTGGCAGTGCGAGGAGAGTCCGGCGGCGCCGGCGAGGAGGCAGGCATGGATCAACAATCATCCGGTCGCGAAGACTACGTGCGGAAGGTTCTCGAAGTTTATCGCAAGACGCCAGGAACCTGCGGCAATGTGCGCCGCCCAGACCGTCTACTGGCCATCCAGTTCTATCGACGCGGCATACCCGTGAAAAGGTCGAGCACGCCCTCGTGCTGGCCGCGGTACGCCGCATGATCCGGCCCGCCGACGCTCCGCCTCTGGCCATCGTGCGCTCCCTGGCCTATTTCCTGCCGGTTATCGAAGAGGTGCTTGAAACGGAGGTTGGAGAAGAATACTTTCAATACGCGCGGCAAAAGCTCCAGAGGCTCCGCACCTCCTGAAGGGAAAGCGCCTCGTCTTCCTATCTGATTATTAGATCGTACTCGAATAATTATTAGGTTTGGCACCGATTCCGGTCGACGTAGCCACCGACCACCGCCGCGCATGTGAGCTCGGTCTGGCGATCCCCACAAATGTTAGTCGCGCCCGACATTGATGGAAGACTGAGAATTGTTCTAATAGTCTCCGATGATCATTTGCCACCACTTTGAGGCCAATGCAGAGCGCATGCTTCAGCCACGCCTACGGCGTGGGATGATACGCAAAAACCAAACCCAGCCGCGCCTTCGGCGCGGGATGATGCTTTATATAAGACCCCCCTTCCAATCCGCTGTAACGACAAGCCCAGAATAAGTAAAAGTTGGTACCTGCATCGAGATTTTTAAGACCATAAAATGGGGCAGGAATAACCCTGCCCCACGGTAAAAGTAACAATAAGTTCCTAGCTGCATCCGCTCGTTGAACCGCAGCTCATGCAGCGATAGCAACTGCCGTTGCGCACCATAATCGCACCGCAGACTCCACAACTCGGCGCATCGCCCATGTCATAGAGATCGCGCATCGCGTCGGATGCATGATAGATCCCGCGATCCGTCAGTCCAGGAACATGAGATGAGCTTGTCGTAACACCATCTGAAGCTTGTATCTCGGGCGCAATGCCGCCTGCGGGGGCTGCCGTGTGTCCCATCCCCATGCCCCCAGTCCCCTGTCCACTTACATGGTTCAGCTTCCGAGCTACTTCCTCGGCAAGCCGCGCCAACTGGCTCTGCGAAATGTTTCCTTCTTCGTCCGGTTCAGACTCCGCCAGCAGACTCGGCGATATCGGCAGTTGCGGTGCTTGTGGCGACAGCCCGGCAAACAGCGTGAGTTGCGTCCCCGAAAGGAAGCGAAGGTTGAGCCAGCGGAAGATGTAATCCATCAGGCTCTTCGCGTATCCGATCTGCTCGTTGCCCGTCCATCCCGAAGGCTCAAACCGCGTGTGTGCAAACTTCTCGCATAACACGCGCAGCGGAACTCCATGCTGCAGAGCCAATGAAATCGCGGTCGCGAACGAATCCATCAACCCCGACACAGTCGAACCTTCCTTTGCCATCTTGATGAAAATCTCACCCGGTTGGCCAGTCGGATAAAGTCCAACCGTGATGTAACCCTCATGACCAGCAATCGAGAATTTATGAGTTATGGACGCGCGCTCCTCGGGCAGCCGGTGACGCACGGCCCGCGGCGGCGCGTTCAAATCTTGAACCTCAGCCTGAGAAGCATCGAGAGCAGCGGCACCGGTCTTGAGCATAGGCACCGCCTCCGCTTTGGCGATTTCATCGAGAGCCTTTTGGAACGAAGCCGCAGCCGATACAACCTGCTTGGCCGTCAGTTCAAGCTTGTCGCCGATTTTTGCTTCAAGCGCCTTCATGTCCGCATCCACAGGCACACGTCCTGCGGCAATCTGCGACATTACCCTGCTGCCGATCGCATCCAGAGCCGACGGTTCCTTCTTGGCATCCATGCTTGTGTTCAATGGCTGCGTGCCCTTTGAGCCATCGCGGTAAATTGCAACCGCCTTGATGCCCTGCCGCCAGCTCTCTGCATAAGCTTCGGCAACATCTTCCACACTGGCTTCGTGCGGCAAATTCACGGTTTTTGAAATGGCGCCTGACAGAAATGGCTGTGCCGCCGCCATCATCTTGATGTGGCCCATGTATTGAATCGAGCGTGTACCTTTCGATGGCTTGAAGCTGCAATCGAAAACAGACAAGTGCTCGGGCTTGATTCCCGGTGCGCCCTCGATCGTGCCGGTCGCATCAATATAGCTGACGATTGCGTTGACCTGATCGTCGTCATAACCGAGCTTGAACAGCGCAGCAGGGACCGTGTTGTTGACGATCTTGATCATGCCGCCGCCCACCAGCTTCTTATACTTCACCAGTGCCAGGTCGGGCTCGATTCCCGTCGTATCGCAATCCATCATGAAGCCAATGGTTCCCGTTGGAGCAAGCACCGTGGTCTGCGAATTGCGATAGCCATAGCGCTCGCCATAAACCAGCGCCATATCCCAGCACTCGCGACTCGATTCAATCAGCGCATCAAGCTGCGGCACTGTGAACGGCTCGCTGCTTGTTTTCGATTTGCCGATCTTGTTTACCTCGGCACGGTGCATGCGAATCACGTCGAGGAATGGCTCGCGATTTACATAGAAGCCAGGGCATGCTCCACCCGTGCGTTCCACGCCTACTGTGAGCGGAGTGGCCGAGGCCAGCGGCGGGCATGTACCGGCAATGATCGCCGATTGCAGATAAGACTGCCCACACATGATTGCCGTCAGCGCCGCGGCCAGGTCACGACCGGCAGCGGAATCATAGGGCAATCCGAAAGCCATCAACAGCGCGCCCAGATTTGCATAGCCCAGTCCCAGCGGCCTGTAATCATGGGAATTTTTCGCGATAGCTTCCGTCGGATAGCCCGAGTTGTCCACCAGGATTTCCATTGCCGTGATCACGATCGACACCGCATGACGATACGCCGAAATATCGAACGTACCGGCCGCGTTGACAAACTTGAGCAAGTTAAAGCTGGCCAGGTTGCAAGCCGAATTATCGAGGAACATATACTCCGAGCAAGGATTTGAAGCATTGATGCGGGCCGTGTTCTTGCTCGTGTGCCACTTATTGATGGTCGTATCGAATTGCATGCCGGGGTCGCCGCATAGCCAAGTTGCCTCGGCTATCTTGCGCATGATGTCCCGAGCCTTGTAAGTCTTGACCGGCTTGTGATCCTTTACCGTGTGCGTAGTGAAGTCACCATCGCGCTCATAGGCGCGCATAAACTCATCGCTCACGCGCACCGAGTTGTTCGCGTTCTGGAAAAAGATCGACGAGTAAGCTTCCGAATCCGGACCCGAGCCATCGTAACCGGCCTTGATCAGCGCGAATGCCTTGGCCTCTTCCTTGGCCTTGCAATCGATGAAGTCGACGATATCCGGATGATCCACATTGAGGATGACCATCTTGGCCGCGCGGCGCGTCTTGCCGCCCGACTTGATCACGCCTGCAAACGCATCGAATCCGCGCATGAAACTCAACGGTCCAGAAGCCTGCCCGCCACCCGAAAGGAACTCCATCGAACCGCGAATGGATGAAAGATTGGTGCCCGTGCCCGATCCCCACTTGAACAGCATGCCTTCCGTCTTGGCCAGCGTGAGGATCGAATCCAGCGAGTCATCGACGGCATTGATAAAGCACGCCGAGCACTGCGGATTGCGATAGCCGGTGGAGGAAAACTTCACGCCGCCGGTTTTCGGATCCCAATGCCAGTTCTGCCCGTCTGCTTCCGGTTCAAGCCGATCGCATCCCACGTTAAACCATACTGGCGAATTAAAAGCCACGCGCTGCGTCAACAGCATCGACGCCAGTTCGTCGTAAAAGATCTCGCCATCTTCGGGCGTCGCAAAATATCCGCCCGTCATACCCCAATCGCGAATCGTCTCGGCCACGCGTTCCACCAGTTGCCGCACGCCGGTCTCCCGCTCCGGAGTGTCCATCTGGCCGTGCAGGTACTTTGAGGCAACGATATTTGTCGCCGTCATCGACCAGTCCAGCGGCACCTCAACATCCTTCTGTTCGAAGATCGAGTTGCCTTTGCTGTCGGTGATCGAAGCCGTGCGCCGCTCCCATTGCACCTCGTCATATGGTGAGACCCCTGCCGTCGAAAAGCGGCGGGAGAAAGTCAAACCTCCCCGAGCGGGCGTTGTGGGTGGTGCAGCAGCGGTGGAAGTTTGGACGCGGTTGTCATTCATCAGGGGTCTCCTATAACGGGCAGAAAGTGAGTAAAATGCGTAGCCAGTTCAGGGAGAAGTCACCCTGACAGGCAATGAATTGGTGTTCGAAACAACGGAGAAAAATGGGGTCAAAACTGACGGCAAGAATTCTCATCTGTTGGCGGTCTGCCGGCGGGTATTCACGCCGCTTGGATTACGATTCGATTAACAGCCGCAGATGAGAAAGTAACGCTGTCTGTAGCGTAAGTCAAGCGCAAACCACAATATCTTGTATTTTGCTTCCATTTCCAGTACCCGCTTTCAAAACAAAGGCCTTTCGCTGTGGAAACTTGTAATTGGCTCGTAGGGGCGCGGTTTTTCGATCTTAAAACCTCCCCAAATCGCATCCCGGCGTCCTGGTGTTTATTTCCTGCCGCAGGCCTCGTTTCACTCCCTCAAGGCTAGTCCTTTCTTCAGCCTGCAAACAAGGCGCAACATCGGTGCAATTAAGGCCTAATCTGTGCACACTGTGGACATCGGGGACCATTGCGGCAGGCGTCGCAACGTTCGCAGCGGGCCTTGGCCAATTCGGACTGGTAGCCTAGATGCGTGCCGCAAACCTCATCAGAATTCGTCAATTGGCCGCCCGCCCAATCTCCCCGTCCCGTGACCCTGGAAGGCCGCCTGGTGGCCCTTGAGCCCCTGAATGCCCTGACCCATGCCTCCGCGCTCTGGGATGCCGTAAAAGGGCACGATGAGTTGTGGACATGGATGGCCGACGGCCCCTACGAGAGCGAAGCGGCCCTTTTAGGGGGCTTGGAGCGAAAACAATCTGCCTCGGACGCGCTATTCTTCGCAATTATTCCCACAACCGAGAGAAAAGCAATGGGTTATGCCAGCTACATGAGGATCGAGCCGACCCACGGCGTCGTCGAAGTGGGCAACATTCTGCTGGCGCCGGGTCTACAGCGCACGGCCGCCGCAACCGAGGCGATGTATCTCATGGCCCGCCATGTCTTTGAAACCCTTGGATACCGTCGCTACGAATGGAAATGTAATGCCCAGAATTTGCCGAGCCTCCGCGCCGCCGAGCGTCTAGGATTCACATTCGAAGGGATTTTCCGCCAGCACATGGCGGTTAAAGGGCAGAATCGAGACACAGCATGGTTTTCGATGCTTGACCACGAATGGCCCGCCCGAAAAGCCGCCTTCGAAGCGTGGCTTGAGCCCAGCAACTTCGACGCCCAAGGCAGGCAGCGACACATGTTGCAATCCAGAGCCGAGTAAACTAAGGAGTGCCACCGATGCCAAAGCTCGAGACCGCGGAATTAATGACGGTCGCAGGGAATACTGTAAATACAAAGCCGGAAAACCGCGCCTTCTACCCCGCCCTTGACGGTCTACGTGCCGTCGCGTTCCTGATGGTTTTTGGTCAGCACTATCTGCAGCTACCCTGGGGGTGGTCCGGAGTTGACCTGTTTTTTGTTCTTTCTGGGTTTCTGATCACAGGTATTCTCTTAGACACACGCTCTGATCGTCATCGGGTCCGCAACTTTTATCTTCGTCGCACCCTTCGTATTTTTCCGCTTTTTTACGGAATCATGGCTGCATTATTGCTCCTTGAGCCATTAGCTCGTTGGAATTGGAGTTGGAATTGGGTCGTCTGGCCGATTTACGTTGCCAACTTTGCTCGCTTCGTCCATCCGTATACTGCGGGTGATGCGACTCAGCGGTTAGCGGATTTCCAGCCCCAGTGGTCAGCTGGTCACCACCACATTTTGTTGTTCCTGGGGCATTTCTGGTCCCTATGTGTAGAGGAACAGTTTTATCTAATATGGCCGTGGCTCGTGTTTTGGATCAAAGACCGGCGAAAGCTGTTCGCGCTTTGCGCCGTGGCTTTTCCAGCTTGCCTTGGTATGCGGCTCGCGGGACAACATCTTCTACCTCAATGGATGCTCGACAACGAGATTTTGTATCGAGCGACACCGTTTCGTTTGGACGCACTTTTGACAGGAGCACTCATAGCCGTCGCATTGCGATGGCCTGCAAAGCAGGCCATCCTCCGTCTCGCTCGGCAAGCTCTTCCGTTTGTATTTGTACTTGCCATCCTCTGGGCGCTATTTACTCCGACCGCACATCTTTGGCAGCGCCCCTATTTGTACCCTGCTTGGAAGTTTACTTGGGGACTGAGTGCCATTGATTTCATCGCCGCACTGTTGATCCTCGTTGCAATCCAACCGGCCTCATTTGCCTTCAGGGTTCTTAGCCTGCGACCAATGCGGTGGATAGGCCGAATCAGTTACGGGGCATACGTTCTACATGACATTCCTCATATGTTCTACGCATTGGTAGCGACAAAGCTCGTTTGGTACTTAGACTTGTATATGCACGTCAGCGCCCAGACGCGCCAATACGTATCCACTCTCCTAGCCGCGGCAGTTGGTCTCGGCGCCACCTTGATACTCGCTTGGTTGAGTTATCGCTTTTATGAAACCCCATTCCTAAACCTCAAGGAGCGCTGGACCATAGGCGCAAGAGGCGAGAGTAGCAATCCAGTTAAGCATAGAAGTTACTAAGGACCAATGCCTTCACGCCTTGAACCCGGATGGAGAGTCAACCGCAGGTGTGATGCCACACCAATTCAACCGGCTGTTAAGATTGACCGAGAGATTGAACCGAGATGATGCCAGAAGCAGTCAACGAGATCGTTCAAGACAAGAATGCAGTAGAAGCGCCAACCGAGGAGTTGCACCTGCTAGACCTATTGATCGTTTTCACCGAACGATGGAGGTTTATCTTGTTTTTTGTCCTCGCCGCGGTGATTCTGACCGTCGTCGTCGTAATTCTGCTGCCTAACGAATACACAGCAGAGACAGTTCTTCTACCTCCTAGCCAATCTTCAAGTATGGGGTCTTCTCTCCTCGGCCAGATGGGAGGTTCTTCAGCACTGGCTTCGATGGCAGGCGCTAGTCTGGGGCTCAAAACCCCCGGAGAATTGTATGTCTCCCTGTTTCGTACCCGAACAATTGAAGACGCAATGGTTCAGCGCTACGGCCTCTTGGCGCGATATCACGTCAAGAAAATGTCCGATGGCCGAAAGCTATTTGAGAAGAATGCAAAGATTAAACTCGGAACGAAAGATGGATTGATTACCATCTCCGTCACAGACGCAGACCCGAAATTTGCCTCTGAATTGGCAAACGGCTATGTCGATCAGTTTCGAAACCTTTCTGCGAACCTTGCCATCACGGAAGCCTCTCAACGTCGCCAATTCTTCCAACAGCAGTTGCTCGATGCTAACCAGAACTTGACCAAGGCCGACGAGGCAATGAAAGCAACCGAACATTCGACCGGAGTGTTGCAAGTTGACAGTCAGTCAAGAATATTGATCGAGGCCGCCGCGAGTATACGTGGACAGATTGTTGCAAAGGAGGTGGAACTCCAAGCAATGCGCTCCTTTGCCACAGAAGATAATCCGCAGATGGAAACCGCTCAGCAACAGTTGGCGGCCCTAAAATCTCAACTAGCCAAGCTGTCTGGAACGAATGCGGATTCCAGCTCTGAAATCATCGTGCCGAAGGGTAATATCCCCGAAGCAGGCATGCAATATATTCGGAGCCTGCGCGATGTGCGCTACTACGAAACTGTTGAGCAATTGATCGCTCGACAATTCGAGATGGCCAAGTTGGACGAAGCTCGCGAGGGTGCGATCATTCAGGTCGCTGATGTGGCGGTGCCTCCTGATACGCACTCCTTTCCAAAACGGTCCATCAGCGTTTTGGCTGCCGCAGTTTTCGCCGGCTTTTTAGCTTGCGGATGGTGCCTCCTTTCTGCGGTGATGGATCGAATGCGTGTCACCGAACGCGGGCGCATCGACAAGCTTCAAGCAAGCTTCCGTCGACCCAAGCTCATCCGAATGAGTGGCGAATGAGCTTATCGTCCACAGCGGACACCGAAGAATTGCGCCTAGTAAACCGGTGTCCCTATTGCAGTTTGCCATCCGACAGGCTATTCTGCCTTCAATAACGAAAGTTAATATCGTGCAGATGCTGATCCGGCTGAAACGACAGAGTGCAGGAATGGCATCTGGCTTTATTGCGGTGCAAAAACCCTGTGGCTAGACATCGGAATCCATGGACAAAATCGGTGAATAGGCGCCGATTCATCGCCGGAGCCGGGCTCGCGGCTGTCGGTTCGGCACTTGCCTCCTCAGTAATGGGCTGTTCGGATGTGGTCTACACTTTCATTCCGTGTCTTGGGCCAGCGCTTACGCCGACACCGGTCCCGGGAATGACTTACATTCGTGCCTCGGAGATTGGATGCGCACTTAATTGCAGTCTTTACGACGGAAGCAATAAGCACGGCAGCGGCCTGGCAACCGACGATGGACCACGCATTAATGCTGCCATAGCTGGAGCGACCGTCGAGAATCCGATTACGCTGATTATCGATGGCAGCGCTCTGATCTCGGGACTATTCCTTCCCGCCGGCGGTGGTTGGGCTATCGCAGGACTGGGATGCGGCACGGGCTTCTTCGTCGCGAAAGGCACAAACAACGACGGCATTCACAATGGACCTGCCGATGCGGCGATACCATTTGATCCGGGGCCACCGGCTCCTGCCCGCGGAAAGAACGTTTCGCTCAGCAACTTCACGTTGAATGGCAACCAGGGAAATGGTAAAGACGGCAACTCGACCAGCGGCAATTGGTTCGGGAATAACCTTGCCCTGTTCTGCGGCATCAATCTCATGAACCTCGACAACATCGATATTGAAAACGTGGTCGTGGTCAATACTCCCGCATTCCATTTTCGACTTTCAAATGTCGGCAATGTCAAGATTTCCGGTTGCGTGATGAAGAGTCAAAAAATATTCACGGACGGTCTGCATTTCGACGGTCCAGCGAATGACATCACCATTTCCAACTGCAACTTCACCACAGGAGACGACTCGATTGCGCTTAACGCTTGCGAAGGCCACTCGGGCAACATTTCCAGGGTCACGGTTACGAACTGCCAATTCAACAGTTGGTCTCTCATGCGGCTGTACACGACATCGGGCGGCCCCATCAAGGATTACATCGATACGGTGAGTGTTTCCAATTGCACGGGCACCCTTTCAGAGTCGGCTTTTATTATCGGCTTGTACGGCGGCAGCAATCTGAACTCGGTTACCGGGTTAACCATCTCAGACTGCACCGTGACGGCTCCCGATTTACTCGGAATGGCAGAGAACTTCGGTACAATCTCGGTCAAGAACGTCACCCTTATCCCGTCGAAAGCGAATATTTCCTGGTTTCTCCCTCAAGTAACCCACTCGTGCGGGCTTGTGCGGCCGGCTCCGACTTGTGGCACCGCAACTTATACTGGGTCGACTCTTTATATCGAGAATTGCATAATCGCCCGGAATGAGGATATGAACCTGGCCGCCGTGATCCTCGATAATAACTCCAGCATCACGAACTTGGTCTTAAATGGAATTGCTGTGCAGGATACCGGGACATTCTCACCGTTGTCGGCCCTATTCAACATCGGCCAGGGATCCGTAGACAACCTAGTAATCGATTCTGTGAATCCCAAGCAGATTGAAACTCTCATCGCGCCTGGCAATTTCTCTACCATCGGATCTGTTGCCGGTAGCGGCGTACTGGCGACCGGTTGGAAGTTTCCCGATGCAGTGATGGCAAATGGAGTACCGTATATCTCGGCGAATTCCGGTTTGCCCTCAATCAAGATCAATGGGGTGGTAGAGCCGTACTCTGGAGCCTGATCTGTGACAGCCCTTCCAGATGTTAAGTTTAATAAATATATGAAACAGGGAACGGCAATCATTATTGGGGCGGGCCCAGCGGGCCTGACGGCAGCTATCGAGTTTCAGCGACATTCGGGCATCAAGCCTATTCTGATCGAGGCAAGTCACGAAATTGGCGGAATCTCTCGAACCGTCTGCTACAAGGGGAACCGCATGGACATAGGCGGCCATCGCTTCTTCTCGAAGTCCGACCGAGTGATGCGTTGGTGGCTGGACATGATGCCCGTAGAAGCGGGAATAAACGAGGATGCCCAGATCCGTTACCACGGCCAGCAACGCGAGATTCCCAAGGCTGGCGCGGCTCTCGATCCTCAAGCAGCAGATCTGGTCATGCTCGTCCGACGTCGCAAGAGCCGCATCTATTTTTTGCGCCGCTTTTTCGATTATCCCATCAGCCTGACTGCGGCAACCTTCCGGAACCTCGGCCTCGGCCGCACCTTCCGATGTGGCGTCAGTTACATGCGCTCCGCGCTGCTTCCTCGGCGCCAAGAGCTCACTCTCGAGGATTTCATCATTAACCGCTTTGGCAAGCAACTTTACCTAACCTTTTTCAAGTCGTACACCGAAAAAGTTTGGGGGGTGCCTTGTGACGAGATCAGCGCGGAATGGGGCGCGCAGCGAATCAAAGGGCTCTCGCTCAAGGGCGTGGTGACGCATTTCCTCAAGAAGACTTTTGCTCCGAAGACCGCCGGCGGCATCGCTCAGAAGAAGACTGAGACCTCGCTGATCGAAAAGTTTCTCTACCCAAAGTTCGGCCCCGGCCAGCTCTGGGAGCACGCTGCCAAGTTGATTCAAAGCAACGGTGGTGAAATTCATCTCGGAGTCCATATAGACCGCCTGCATGTGAATGGCGGTAAAGTGGTCTCAGTCGAGGGCCGCAACGAAGCGGGGGAGCGGGTCACTTTTGCGGGTGAGAACTTCTTCTCGACCATGCCTATTCGCGACCTGATTCGAGCTATCTCCGCGCCCGCCTCTGAGAGAGTTCCTGCCGAGGTCGTCGAAGTGAGCGAAGGACTGATGTACCGCGATTTCATCACCGTTGGCCTGCTAGCCAGTAAGCTCGCAGTAACGGAGAAAGACGGCACTCAGCTCAAGGATAATTGGATTTATATTCAGGAACCCGACGTAATGGTCGGCCGGCTGCAAATTTTCAATAACTGGAGCCCCTGGCTGGTCAGCGACCAGAATAAGATTTGGATTGGCCTGGAATATTTTTGCAACGAGACCGACCCCTTGTGGAAGTTTTCCGATGAAGAAATGACTAATTTCGCCGTTGCTGAAGTGGCAAAAATCGGCATTCTCAAAGCTCAAGACGTTCTGGACTCGCATGTCGTTCGCGTTCCCAAAACCTACCCTGCTTACTTTGGCAGTTACGATCGCTTCGATGTTATCCGTAACTACCTCGACGGCTTTGAGAACCTCTTTCTGGTGGGCCGCAACGGTATGCACAAATACAACAATCAAGACCATTCGATGCTCACCGCCATGACTGCTGTCGAGAATATTATCAACGGTGTTACCACCAAGGACAACATCTGGGCCATCAATACGGAGATGGATTACCATGAGGAAAAGTCCTCAGAGGCGAACTAGCGGCGTAGTCAGTGGATATGTCGCATGTCCCTGTAGTATGTAAACGAGGCGTTGATTTAGCCTCGCGACGAGGCTCTTACGTTCTGGGAGCGTGCATTTGGCTGAACATTGTAGGGTGGTCCGCAGTGGGGATAACAACGAATTCCCTAGCTTAAGATCAATTGGCTCCGAACTGGTATGGCTGCCTTCACTGCTTCCCTGGATATTCCTTCTTCTTGGTACTCCAGTCGTTATATTTCTTTCAATCTGTACTCCTCCATTTCAAAGTCCAGACGAATTTCGCCACTTTGAACGCGCTTATCAAATCAGCAATGGCGGGCTATATGGCAGGAGTGGCGGATATGTCGATCAAGGAATCGAAGAAGTATTTTCCCATTACTCTCAACTGCCTTTCAACCCACGCGCCCGAGTAGCTGCTGCGGATGAGTCGGCTGCGGCCTGCGTGAAATGGACAGGAAGGAGAGTGTATCGTAACTTCTCCAACACAGCCGTGTACCCACCGATCGGCTACCTTCCACAGACATTGGGAGTCGCTCTTGGTAGGATCGCTCACTTGAGCATCGTTCGCACCCTGATTCTGTCGCGCCTGCTCAATGCCGTGCTCGCCATTCTCATCTCAGTCATTGCTCTGCACTGGTGCCGCAGCGGCAGACTAGCCATGTTTGCCATACTTCTGCTGCCGATGGTTTCGTCCCTCTTTGGATCGTGCAACCAGGATGCCTCTCTAATTTCAACCACGTGCCTGGTTTGCGCCCTGATTTCTCATCAATTGGCAACGGGCGTTCCTCTTTCGTTGCGAATGACCATCGTGCTTGCTCTGGCGCTCCTGATTCTGTCCTTGGAAAGACCACCCTATATGGCACTCTTGCTGGTCCTTCTCATTCCAGGGATGTTGGTCCGATGGAGGAGAACACCTCATTGGTTCACAGGTGTCAGTCTTGCTGCTATATTGGCGATCCTCACCATGACCTGGTGGGTAGCGGCGTTTTCATCGGCGAAAGCTACGACGGACCCCAACGCCACCGGAACCATAGACGCCAGGATGCAACTCCTGGGCATACTCCATCATCCAGCTATTCTCCCGGTAGCCACCATAAACTCCTACCACCATTTTTTCGGATACGCGGCGGGTTTTATCGGAAATCTTGGATGGATGGATACGCCCATGCCGCTGCCATACTATGGCGTTATGGGTTTGGTTTTGCTGGTTGCGGTCATTGGAGAAATGACCTGCAGGAGCAGATTCAGAGCCGGCGTGACGTCGATAATCTTCATTGCGATACTTCTAGCGGCTATGGGCATACTCTTGATTGAATATCTGACTTGGACACCCGTTGGAGCACGCATAGTGGATGGCATCCAAGGTCGGTATCTCATACCATTGGCCATCGCTGCCGGCATTAGCCTTCCCTGTCTCGTTCGATCGGACCGATTTTACCGGCTCGCAACCGCGACAGTTGTGTTTTGTCAGTTACTGACGTTCTTCTATCTCCCCGGAGTGATCATCGAGAGATACTATCTGAGATGAATCATGACGGCAACGGGATCACGAATTCCGATATTGAACCACAAGACCGCATCAAATCAACTAACTACGTCGTGGTTCAACAATTGCCTCGGAATTGTGGGCGACTAGTCGCAGACATATGAGCCGCGATTCTCTCGTCGATCATCTACAATTGTTAGATTGAAGGAGCAAGAATGTTTTCGATCTTCAAACGTCCATTTGGATCGCCGAATGCGGTCATCTATTCATACGAATTATCGAAACGGTTTTTGGATGACAGTGTTACTTCGATCCTGGAGGTTGGCTGCGGTATCGGCATCTTCGCGACGCGATACGCATCTTCGCGAAAATATGTATCTATAGTGGGGATTGACCACTCGTCCACGACGATTGATTTTCTTAGCTCACACTATGTCAAGTACTACAAGAACTTGCAGCTAAAGAGTTGCGACTTCTGTGAAAAGGGACTTTATCTCGGAAACACCTTCGGCGCCGTGTACTCTTCGGATGTTTTCGAGCATGTGACGGACACGCAGGCATTCGTAGACAATACGTATCGTCACCTACTCACGGGCGGAAAAGCGGTGATAAATTTCCCAAATGTGACAACACATGGCATTAACCATTTCGCTGAAGTTCGAGACGTTCAGAAACTCTTCGGAGCATTCAGCAACGTCAGAGTTTTTCTGATCAGCATCGATCATCCGGTTGAGAAGTTGTGGTTTGCGACCAGATCTCTGTATGAGCGCTTATTCTCTCGATCAACAAGAAACACGAGAATGCAACTCTATTCTGAAAGGGAGGAACAGGGGATAGACTGCTTCGAGGATTCTACATGTTTCAAGTTCGTTAGCAAGAAAGGCTGGGTCGTTCCCTTTCTGGCGTCTATTTTTGCTGAGCTAGTTCTTATGATCAAACCTGCAATTGATATTCACGAGATCGAGAGCGGCACAATCCTAAACAGCCCTCGACTTATTGGTGAGTTTTCGGCAAGGCCGCGTAGCATGTCTGTGCAGGCGTGAACCGGCAGCGAGGATCAGTCAGGTGCGGTCATATTTT